>JAABUH010000023.1_pt1 | contig 207268 bp, 205 predicted proteins | sample 5559121 | NCBI WGS metagenome assembly JAABUH01 (sample SAMN10711871, study PRJNA513364) | rock metagenome | isolation source: Antarctica rocks | place: Antarctica: Victoria Land, Battleship Promontory nord | collected 2015-12-28
ATGCGTATCGGACGAAGTGACTGTTCCTTCTGGAAAAGTGTAATGCGCGGTGACGAAGCCAACGACAAAGAGGTGGCCGCCATTAGAGCGGCGTTATCGTCTCGCCGGATACATCTGTCCATGATTCTCGAGCCACCCAATCAGCGACGACGGCTATTCTATATTTAGTAACAGCGTGTGGGAGACTCTCTTATTTATGCAACCCCCAATGTATGGAAGTAAGCGCATAATTATTGCGAATGAAGGAATGGACACCCGGCTGAACAAGGCACCTTGCCCTTGACTCCAGCATGGGCATGACCAAACGCGTAAGACGGCGTAACGGCAGTGTGACGGCTAGAGGGTGTGCGAAGTGAGTGGAAGGTTAGCCGGAGGAAGCAACAGTTCCACTCGGATTGTGTACTTGGTCATTGGACGGAACTCATCGGAGGTAGGATAATGAATGCTGCGCATTGCTGGGCACGCTACGCAATAAATACGCTGCCTGGTGGTCAGATCCCATGTGTGACCGACCCATGTTTCGGCCCTCCCTCCATCTGTTCTACATTCTACGCGCCGTACGGAGTACCAATGCTGTTAACGCGCTTCGTCTCAGCGTGTTTCGCTATCGATAAAGTACCTTAGTTTTCCGTGTGACAGTCTGCCATCTTGTCGCCATCGAATAGAATCCGAGGACACGCTCTCAGGTCGGCGGACGGAGGTACCAAATCTCACATGCTGCGGGGAGGGGCCGAGGGCGCGACCCTTCGAGCTGTGTCCTATCCATTGCTGACGATCCCAAGCGATCATCCGTAATCGATAGGCGGCGTCCCCAGACACATAAGAGTCTGCAGCTTCCCAGTCCAGCCGTACGGGATTGGTGCCGTTGTGATAGGTGATACGAGATCCATACCCTTCACCAGTCGCAACTGCAGTCTCTTGTAACATTCTGCAACCCTAAGCATGTATGATGTGCCTGATGGTACTCCGTACTGAAGCATCGAATTGTGTGCTGCCAACGGACCTTTTCGAGTTTCGACACAATACTCGTTGCGCTTGCATACAGATGACAGATGAGCCCCCCTCCAGTGAAAATGGCCCATCACACCAATAAAGCGATATGATTGCGATAAATGTTGATCCCTGTTGGATGAGACGCACCATGTCGTTGGCCGTTCTGACCTTCTTGCTTCGAGTTTTCGTAAGACCCTGTGTGATACGTGATCTTTGGTCCAGTCTTTGTTCGTTGCCACACACCCAAGGCAACAGTCTTGCCGCTAGAGTAGATTGACCGTGGTCGGTCGCAATTTCCAGAAACCCTGATCTTTCCCAATTTGGTGCCTCCCCAAGTCCCAAGTCCCAAACCTCCAACTTGGCTTCGTCAATCTAGCGGCACGCTTGTGATTTTGCGAGTTGCGACTCAACTGGAACCCACAGCCAAAGCCTCCACCACTCCCCTCCCCCAGATCCAAGTCTGTGTCAGCCCGGCAGCAGTAGACATAGAATATGTGTTTAAGCGGCGTTGGAATCCGAGCGTGTGTGTGTGTGTGTGTGTGTGTGTGTGTGCAATGTGCATGCACTGTTGTGTGTCCACTTCCATGTGTGATGGTTTTGGCAGCACCTAGTCTAGTATGCGACCGGGATGGGTGGACACTGCGCCATTCATATCCTCCCGAATCCCCATACAGATTCCGCCTTGTTAGCTGGTCTTTTAGGTCTTTTAGGTCTTTTTTAGTTTGGGTGCAAGCTCTCGCCTAACTGGGTGGACTCTCGGTGCCCCAACTGCACCCAGAGGCTACTTTACCCGCTCTATGCCCCATCACACTCGTTTTTGAATAACGAACAGGTTAATCCTTTCGATATCCAACCTTTTTTTTTAATCGACCATCTTTCTTCTGTTCCCTTTTGGAGATATCTGGATTAGGGCTCTTTCATTACTTGCCTTTTTTCAGATATCTACCACTGACATTCATTTGGCATCTGCCTTAACTAACCCTCCGTATAATAAAATCTGACCACAGAGCAGTGTCGACGTTGGCATTACCTCCAAACCCGAATTCCAAAAGAGATTATATGTATTAGACAGAAACTTGGTTGTTCCCAGCTCTGTTGTCCAGTCATTCATTCAGACCATTTCCTAAATCAAACAACATCGGACCCAGTCCATATCAGTCTCTCGATACTTGAGAGAAAAGAAGTCTTGGATAAATCGAAAATTAATAGTTTCCAGGAATATATCCAGATTATAGACGGCAGGTCTACCGATTGCTCTAGGTAGTAGACGACTTGGCTAATGTTGGCATTCCTGCAGTCGGTTGTATCATCGACCACCAATATGGAATCTTCGCACGCGGTTCACCCTCCTCAGGTTCTGGGTCAATCACCCTTCTTCTACTATAACCCGGAGCCTGGACACCGAGAGCATGGTCACTTCTCTCCTCACCCCAGTCCTGCCCACAACGGCGTACAAATGCGGCAATTGCAGCAGCAAATGTACCAGCAAGAGATGATGTTGCGAGGACAATCTCAGATGATGTACAACCGTCCCTCTGCTTCGAGTTCTCAGTTTTATTTGCCATCAAAGCCATGGCTGCCCACGCAGCCGGTTATAACACCAGTGGCTTCGCCACGCCCACTACAGCAGAAGCCAGCGTTTTTGTACCAGCACGACGGTTTGCCGCTGTCGTTGGATACCGAATGTGGCACTCCTGATGTATACGTCTACCCATCAACACCCCCGCTTTCCGTCTCCGGGAGCGCCATCAGTAGTCCACCATCGACTTGTGGTATTCTGCCAACTCCAACATCAGGTGCCTTCTTCACTCTCGAGAATATCGAGGGGGTCAAAGAGGGTTGTGAAAGCGACGTTCAGTCCGAAATTCTCGCGGGCGGGAACTGGACTCGTAGCTGTTCCCCACCACTGACACCTGGTACGTCTTCATAATTCTCGAAATTGTCTTGAATGTGTCTGCGGAAGTTGAAAAGGTGTGGTTTGGAAGGCTGTTTGCTGTCTCGCATAATTGGTGTTCAGGGAATCAACTGTCACTAATCCTTGCCGTATTGCCCGCAGTTTTCATCCAGCCGCACTCGGTTACCGCTAGCCAGTCATCGGACCTCCTATCCATCGATTCGTGCCCGTCACTTTCTCCTTCTCCTTCCCCCATCCCACGATCTGTTGCTTCTGATACCGACTACGATTTCTGCGATCCGCGCAATTTAGTTGTCGAATCCGCCAATTCAAGTTTCAGCAGTGTTGGCCTTGACTTCCCACCCTTACCAACACTGTGCCCGGGGGATGAAGAGCACAAATTCATCCTGCAAGGCGACTCCGTATTAATCAAACCGGAGTCGCAGTTCTCCAACGCATTTAGTTCTTTGGTAGCACCTACCTTGGGTGGTTTACCAACATTCGATACATTCTCTGACCTCGACTCGGAAAACGAATTCGTTACAGACTTAGCCAGAGTATCACCTTCCGAGACCACCGCGTATCTTGGTAATAAGAGACAACGACTTGACTTGGTCTCATTCGACGACGAAGAATTCCTTAGCGAGGATAGTTTCGAAGACTTTGACGACGTCGAGCAGTTCGCGACTGCCGGTCTACCAAGCATACCTGAACTAGGAGAATCTCATTTCACTACTGAAGACGCATCAAGCAGGATGAAGCCAAAGAAGCGCAACGTTGCGAAGAAATCAGTAAAGAAAGAGAGCGAGATTACCGGCACCGATCCAATCACCACGCCACATGATCAATTTCATGCAGCCGGCTCATCAGGACAGCAAACCTCCGGCCAACAGCAACCTACCTCTGCTCCAGAAAGCCAAGGTGGATCTTCAGATAGCAACGCTGTGGCGTCTAGCACCGACAACCAATCTGCGGCTCTACAACCAGTTGCCCGCCGTGGTCGCAAACAGTCACTTACGGAGGATCCCTCGAAGACCTTCGTTTGCACACTATGCTCGCGTCGCTTTCGTCGCCAAGAACACCTTAAGCGCCACTACCGCTCTCTCCACACTCACGACAAGCCTTTCGAGTGTAACGAGTGCGGCAAAAAGTTCTCTCGTAGCGACAACCTCTCACAACATGCTCGCACACATGGCAGCGGTGCTATCGTTATGGGCGTATTAGAAGACGGAGAGCTGCCACCGAGCGAGAAAGCAGAGTCGGTAGATGGGGACACCGGTGCGCTGGGTGCTGTTCTCTTCGAGGCTGCCCAGGCTGCCGCCGCGAATGCTTCCTCAAGTTCATCATCAGACGGAAGCTCCATCCGTGACAGTCTAAGCCCAGCACCGTCAATCGAGAATGGCAAGTCCTTGAAGAAGCGAAAGAGAGAGGATTGAGTATTGCGACAACATCCATTATAGACGGTCCTGCCTCACATCTTTATGAGAACCACGAAGCAACAGAGTCGTTCCCTCCGGGTGGAACGTGGGTGTTGATCCGGCAGGGTTTCCTGTCAGAAGCCTTTGGCCTTTTCTTTCCGGAAAGACCATTGTACAGACACGAAGGCAACATTATTCGGGTGTTTGTTCTGAGCATTAGCGAGGATATGGGGACCAGGCTCAGTGGTCCATATGGTGTTTAGCCAGCCTTCGTGCTTTTTCGGGGAGCAGTTTGCTCGGTATTAGGCCTTGTTGCTACTTCTATTGTAATATTTCGGAGCGAGGCATCGAGCGACTTGACTGACGGCTTGGTTGTATCTTAACATTTTCTCCTGCTGTACTCTACTAGCTCTCTTGATCTGCTTGTGCTGGTCACAGCATATCTTGTAGCTGTTACAAATAGAAGCTTTCTCGTCACTTTAGACTGACGGTGATTGGTATGACTGAACATCGGATCCTTTAGTACGGCGCGACAGACCGTAACTGCAATGCCTAAGAACCCACCAACCACAACTCGGCGCTCCGTACTTTTACACTCATTTGAAATAATATGCATATCGATCCTTTATCGTCATCAATTATTCATGAACAAGATGGTGAGTACTTTACTAGCAGAACCAGGACCTCCTTTTTGTTCGGTGTGAAAGTTTCATGGGTATTCTAATGTTGTTGGCCTTCAAGTCTATGAATTAATTTTCTTTCAGAAATTTCTCCCTCCAAAGGTCGTCACCACCATTATCGAGGTTGAAAAGTCGCTGGCCCCTTGTGCCTTTAACAAGGAATCAGACTTTGACCTGTTCATCCCTTGATCCCTTCCTACATCAACTAAATTCATTCCGTAGTATGTAACCTGTACTCTTTTCAACCTATGTCTATCTCTGCAACCAACAAATCTACGTACCTTAAGACGTGAGCGAGCATGTCCCGAACCCAAAGCCTCAACGTCATCGCTCTCATCTCCGGCGGCAAAGACTCCTTCTTCTCCATCCTCCACTGCCTCGCCAATGGCCACCAGATCGTCGCCCTCGCAAACCTCTACCCACCACCTCCCCCTCCATCCCCAAGCACCACCGAGAGTGATCTCAACAGTTACATGTACCAAACGGTTGGGCATGCTCTAATCCCTCTGTACGCCACCGCTCTCAATCTTCCTCTTTACCGTCAAGAGATCTTGGGCTCAGCACTCAATTCACAAAAAGATTATTACCCACCTTTCCTTTTAGAGTCACCTCCATCAAATTTACGCAGTCCTACTGGAGTTGATGTAGATAACCTCGAAGACCAGGAGGTTGAAGAGCTGATCGAGCAGCTGCAACAAGTATGGTCCAATGATTCATTAAAGGCCCGCGAAAAGCTATCACATCTTACAAAAATCTGGCAATCTCATCCAAACCAGGCACCAGCTTCTGGGGTTTCGACGTCTCATTCCGCTACTACTACCACCAACTACGACGAAACGGAGTCTCTAGTCCCTCTACTCCGCCACGTCGTCGCCTCCCATCCATCTGCCAACGCCATCTGTTCTGGTGCCATCCTCTCAACCTACCAGCGCACACGCATCGAATCCGTAGCACAGCATTTGCACCTCGTTCCATTGTCTTACCTCTGGCAGTATCCGTCCCTGCCAACGCCGATCCCGCGCAGAGCGGGGTTACTGGAAGATATGCGTACCGTAGGTCTTGATGCACGTATTGTGAAAGTCGCTTCAGGGGGTTTAGATGAGGGGCTATTGTGGGGAAATGTGCTTGATCCGGAGGTCAAGGGGAGGGTGGAGAAGGCAGTAGGAAGGTTTGGGGGTAGTGTGCTAGGTGAGGGTGGAGAGTTTGAGACGTTGGTTTTGGATGGGCCGGTTGGGGTGTGGAAAGGGAGCATCCAGGTTAGGGAGGATGAGAGATGGGTGGGGACGGGGCAAGGAGGTGAGGCATGGGTGGGGTTGAGAGAGGGAGCGGGAATGGTGGTTGTTAAAAAGGGACAAGGCGATGGATGGAAGGAAAGGCTTAGGGGCGTGGATATGTGGGACAAGCAATTCAGGGACTTGTTAGCCTCTATGCCGGACGAAGGAACAGCTGCAAAGGGCACGGAATCAAAGGAAATCAATCCTCATGGGTCTATTGACCAGGCAAAAACCCTAACACAGCAAACGCATGATTGGCATATCGAATGCTCGCAGACCATTAGCAATTCTACATTGAAAATATCCAATATGGCGGCCGCCCATGCTGGGAATAGTGCAGAGCACCAAATGGTAATGATCAACGCAGAACTTCGCAAGATCCTGAGGAACCACGACCGTCATCCCTCCGACATCGTCTTCACCACCCTCCTCCTGCGCTCCTTGGCCGATTTTTCCATCATCAATAGCATCTACGCTAAACTTTTCGCAGAACCAAATCCTCCCACGCGAGTGACAGCGGCCTGTGGGGATAGCATGCCTAAGGGAGTAGAAGTCTTGGCGTCCTTCGTCGTCGATCTAGGTCCCTGTCAGGTACGGGATGGTCTACATGTCCAGTCGAGGTCATATTGGGCTCCTGCGAATATCGGGCCCTATTCGCAGGCGATTGCTGTGCCCTTTGGATTGGAAAAAGAATCATCTCTCGTGTACGTTGCAGGACAGATCCCGCTGGTGCCGGCTAGTATGGAAGTGCTGCGAGAAGAGAACGATGTTGAACAAGGTGCTGGAGATGATCTTCCGTTGTTGCAAAAACAAACCTGCCTGTCGCTGCAGCATCTATGGCGAATCGGCAAAGCCATGCGGGTACGATGGTGGACAGGAGCCATAGCCTTCATCACTGGGGACACAGATGTGAGGAGGAAGGCCATACTCGCATGGCTGACTTGGATGAAGATACACGATGTCAATGAGCGGCGGGAAGACCAGGAAGTCAGCGAAGACGGCCTTGATGCCTGGGATAAGAAGTATGGCGGCCTGGGAAACCATGCAGTGGAAGAGGAAAAACATCGCCTACCGGATTTTCAAACGGTGAATTGGGATCATTGTCAAGATCCTCAGCATATCCACGTGCCAGGCTTTTTTGCAATACAAGTCGCCGAACTCCCGCGCGGCTGCTCCATCGAATGGCAGAGTCTCGGCCTTGTTTCTCTGGATTACCTCTCCCAAGCGAGCTTGGATTTATCGACAAAGGACGGCAATCCCACACATACATGTAATATCGGGAGGAAGAGAATCTCCATGATCAGCATCCCCCTCACGACTTTGGACTTCCGCACTGCACTGGAAAAAGTTGTTGATCCTACAGAAATTCGTAAGGAAACGGAATACGCGTTCCATGCAACGATTTATACAAGAAAAGCCTGGCTGGTTGCGGATTTGAAGGCGCAGGTTGTTCCTTGCGAAGGCGTTTGGGGCGCAGAAGGAAAGGAGTTGGCTGCGGCTGTGGTGGTGGTTTATGAAGAATTTGATCACCTCCTCACTCGAACCTCCCCTTAAAGAAGATTCAGAGTTATGATGGTTGCTGTCGCTTAAGTGCCACAAATCTGTCCCTTTCTATCCGGCAAACGTCTCTAAACCCTACTACCAAATTCAGTTGAAATAACCTTTGGCGCGCATTTGTAACGGAAATAAAGATGCGGGGGATAGAGAAGAGCGGAAAGGAAAACGGGAAAAGTAGAACGGAACGGCACGAGGGAGAGGAAGAGATATAAGGCAGAGAAAGACTGACGCGAGGGAGACACCGAAGAGAGAGAAACGAAGCCAGAAGAACGGCGAGAAAGACCCGACAGAACAGTACTCAGGAAAATGACTTCCAGGCGGGGGGAATGGAGAGGAAACCCCAACAATACAGTAAAAGCCCCAAAGACTACAAGCGAATAGACAATCACATAAAACGGAGCGGCCACCGCATGATGCAAGAGACAACTGGAAGAAACACAAAGACGGGCCAAAGCGCGCCAAATCGACTCTTTTGAAGCTCGGGAGGGGGACTGGGTTTTTCGGGGCATGGCGTGGGAGAATGCCGAAAAGATGGTGTGTGTGTGTGTGTGTGTGTGTGTGTGTGTGTGTGTGTGAAGGGATGAAGATATCCTTGGAACGAGATAGCTGGAGAAAGTAGATAGTCAGGCGCGGGGAGACTTTCAAATCCCCACTCCAGAGGAAAGGCCACTTACAGTATAATGAATGAACACGGAAGAGGGGCAGGCAATGAGAATAAGGGTCGTAGAAAAAGAAGAAGAGCAGGAACAGTCGGTTTCAGCAAATGGGCGTGGCTGCTGAAAAGAAGAAGGATGGGGATATGATGTAATGCTCGATCCACCCCTCTTTTCCCCCAAATTTATTATTATTTTATATTTCTCACAATTACTCAAAAACCTTCCTTCTTTCCTTCCTTCCTTCCTTCCTTCCTTCCTTACACTACTACTTACTACTTGCTACTTACTACTTACCACATAGAAAAATAGTAAATAAATCAAAAAGAAAAAAAATGGTGAGAGAAGAGAAGGTGGCACGCTTCTTCTTAAATATATATTTGTTTCTCGAAAGGAAAGGAAAATTTTGGGAAATAGGGCTGATATATATATAGGTAGGTAGGTAGGTAGGTAGGTACCTACCTTATATATGTACAGTATACTCACTCACCTCGGCACTGCTCCTTTTTTTTACGCATCTCACTTTGCGCGGGAAATCTAAGCAAAGTCAGGTAAGGTAGGTTATGCGGTGGAACTTGAGTCTAAGATACCATTTACCTTACTAGTGCGGCTGTGGCTACCCGTACTGATCATCTTTTACCGTACCCCCCCCCCACACCCAAACCTCTTGTGATATGTAAAACCAAGGTCACAGACGACATGGCTGAATAGTTCTTGCATTACTTGGTATGAACACAATATAACCCTCCTTTCCTGGTATCTAAATACATCCGCTCCCAAACCGCGTAGAACTACACCTACGCCCCTAGCGCGCCACAAGTACTCCTGCCGCAAGAAAATCCACCGTGCTCTGCTCCTACCCATTGCTTCTGATGGCCCCGCGGGTGGTGGTTCCGTCCTCTGTGCTCCGCATGCATGTCTCTCCAAGAAGCCCTCGCACCAAGTCTCCAAAATCCCAGAGACGAATAATGTTGTTCGTAATGCGTGAAATGATACCTCGCTAATTTATGCTGTAGAAAAATTATAGCCACCTGCGCCGCGGATATTGTGGATCGGTCCTATGAAGCACGTAGAAAATTGCCTCGTGTTTCGAGGCATAGCTGGGAGGTCAATGAGCTCCTGTGCTCCATGTACGCCACAGTCGTTCTGGAAAAAGGGAAAGAGCTTGTTGTCAAGGTTCTGGACCTTATGCTGTTTGGTAGCGAAAGCCCTCAATAGTCAAGAGTACAAGCACTGTGAGAAGGATATTCTATTTTTATACAGTAGGTATTTGGTCCCATTGGAGTGGGAACTACCGGGGTGGTGTTCCTGCAGCAGCTGGATTTGACGCGACGGCAGAAGGCGCAGCAGGTGCTTGAGCGGCACTGGTCCGTTTAGAGATGATTTGCATTTTCTTGCGCAGAGCAGCTAGACGTGTGCGGATACTGTGGACCACTTGTTGCCTCATTAGCAAGGACTGCTGACAGACTTTTAGAAACGGAGCTACCCACATTTCAAGACCACCTTCCTATCCTCTGCCTCGACCCCGTTGATTGCATTTCCATCTGGTTCTTTATCCGCTTGTAGGGGCTTCTTTGGTAGTGGGTCTTCGTCATCCTCGAGAACCGCTTCTAGCATCCGTATCGCAGTAATATAAGCAATCTCGCACCCCGGGAGATCGTCTCCAACCAATTCGTTGACCGCCGCTGACCTACTCATCTCTAAAGCACGGTCATACATGAGCTTCTCAGCGGTCACACCAGATGTGACTATTACATTGTCCACTGATGTGCCCATCCCCCCAGTAGAGCTTGAACTTGACTGATGATGACTTGGATGGCTTGGATGATCTATAGGAAGCTGTTTCTGTGCCTCGATAAGCTTAAGGCGAACAAATTCGGCCTTCTCTAGAACCTCGTTGAATCGACTGCGAACCCATTGAACGACGTTATTGACTCGATTGCCAACAGGACCGGTAACACCGCTCGGTATGCTCATCTGTGTCCGCGGGGAGCTTGACTCCTCGATAATTTCCCCTCGGTTCTTTCTAGCCCACCACGCTCCAGCGATGTCCATAGACCGAGCCAGCAGTGATAGGGCTTTGACATAGAGTACCAATGCCTCTTCTGATAGCGTTACTATGGCGTCCACCGTAAGCCCGTCATCGTCGGTCGCACTATTATCGCCTTCAGCCCCTTCAGGAATACCTGCTTGACGCAGGCCGAGACCATGCTCCATCGATGGTGCCAATGGAATCAGCTGCTTGTACTTGACTTCTGCAAATCCGTACACGACGTCACTTCTTGTGGCTGACTCTTCGATCACGTGAAGAGCTTTCGCATCTTCGTCAAGAGGTGCTGTCCCTTTGATACCATCGCTAATCATTAGACTGGCATTTGTAGGGTATGCGGGAAATGGACTATATGAGGGCGGAGACACGCCACCTCGACCAAGGCCCAGAGGCGGAGAGAACCCCATGTTGAAAAGTCTACCACTGGCCATATTGATCGCTTTGGAAATGGCAGAAGTTGCTGAGGTAGGATCGCGGATTCTCCGCTCATATGAGGCCTGCCGATGATGATTTTGGTCAGGCCGTTTGCCAGAAGCGAGTTGAATTGCTCGCGAAGGCGTGACATGAGCACCTGTGGTAGAGTTCGGGGCTCCTTGTGTAGTTGCCCGTCGAACCATTGCCCCTCGATGTGCATCTTGTTGAGCTTGAGCTGCTCCATGTATCCCAGGGCTTGCAGCGAGCTCGTCGGCAAAGGCGTTTACTTCTACGGCTCGCTTCTCTACTACCACATAGTCCCTTTCAAATGCTACATCTTGCGCCGCTCGCTCTCGTGCCTCCCTTGCTTCTTTCGTAAGCTTGTCTTCTCTCCGTTGCGGAGCACGTTCTCGAGATTGCACTTTCTCTGCAGGAGTCGTATTTTTTGGCGATAGAGAATTCCGACTTGATTGTCTTTGCATGCCTGTTGCAGCCGCATTCCTTATATCTGCGGTAAGGAGTTCCTGCCGTGCGGGTGCTGTAACATGACTGACAAGGCTGGGCCGGCGAGGCTGGATCCCACTCTCGCGGGAACCTTGATTTGATGCAGGCCGATCATGGATGCCCCGGGGTGGTGTGCCGGAGGATCGACGATGAATTGTAGATTCGGTTTTGGTGATGGTAGCTGGTGGGCCCTGGACAAGTGTTCTCCGAGGCGGTTGAGATAATGTCTTCTCTGGGTCGGAGATGTTTGGTCTATCTACTCCCAGAGCACGACCATTGCCAGAGGGTCTATCTTGAGAGGATGAAGCTTCCGGTGGCGGCGTTTCTGATTGTTGTTTGGGGAGCTCCGCCACTCTATCTTCTTCGACCAAGCCCGGTATGTCACCCTTGATGACAATATTGCTAAAGAAATCAGCGAAGCTCATCCTCTCAACAGGGTTTCGCTTCAAAAGTCCTCGTATAATTTTCTTCATTGCATCGCTTAAGCAAACGTCCTCGGGGAATTTAATTTTATCCTCGCCTCGCTCAATACGTCGCAGTAGCTCTACATGATTCGATGCCCTGAATGGTGGTCTGCCAACCATCATCTCATGAAGAACAGTGCCAACAGACCAAAGATCGGCCTTCGCATCATACTTCTCGTACCGCAATATCTCGGGAGCCATGTATAGAGGAGAACCACACAGTGTTTCCGCAAGGGATGTCGATGGTAGAGATCGTGCAAACCCAAAGTCGGCAATTTTGAGTGTTGGCAGGGATTCAATACCAGCGAGAGGAATCAGAGACTGCTCATGAGCGGCGTAAGGGATTGTCTCCGGCTTCGCTTTGGCGTAGTAAAGAGGCGAGGGATCGAGAAGAAGGTTCTGAGGCTTGATATCACGATGAATGAAATTTCTGTCCCTCAAGAACTCCAAGGCACTAGCTAGTTGCTTCAAGAAATGTCTGACTATAACTTCGTTCAAGCCACCAGCAGGAGGGTTAGGGTATTTCCTAATCATATCTGCAGTTGTATTGTGCCGGGAGAGGGTATCTCGCTTCTTGATGAAATAGGAAAGATCCCCCAGCTCGCAGAACTCCATCACCAGGTGTATATGGGCGGAGGTCTCTTGACAATCGATCAGGGCGACGATGTGAGGGTGATGGAGGCCTTTGAGTATATGGATCTCGGAGTAGAGGTTCTCTTTGAGCTTCTTGTTAAGCTTGTGCAGGTCGACCGACTTGATAGCCACGTAGCCAGGCTTCTTCTATGAGACACCGTAGATGTTAGCGGAGCTTCCTTGGACTGAAGTGGAGTCGTTTCAGTCATGCGTCGCAGTACGAATACGATAAGCAACAATGTGCAGAGACAGCTTGCCAAGACATGGCGACAGTTTGGAGAATTACATACAGAATATGAAGCCTTGTAAACCGTTGCAAAGCTCCCTCGGCCAATCTCTTCCAACCTCCTGAAGCTGCCCACGGCCATCTCGCCTTGACCTGGCTCCCGAGTCCGCCGCACTGTCGAGGAAGTAGCTGCTGGAGTCGCCATCGTTGGTATTGGCGGGCTTGAACCGATCCGCGGGGTTTGCGTGTGTGTGTACCAGGATAGTAAACCAGCCGTATCACCACGACAGATGAGGATAGAGAGTTGCAGTTAAAGAATTACACATGAGGTGCAGATGGTGTTGGAGATCGAAGTGGATGAGCTGTTTGGCCGATGCAGGTTGCCGCAGTTGGCCAGGGGAAGGCTGTCAGTTTTCGAGCACTGATAGGGTCGAGGCCGTGAGGCGTGATGCAGGGTTGGTTGGCTAAAGGTAGCAGGCGAGCGCGGGGGTATGATGCGAGCCCGTCGGTTGAAAGGCGTGATCAAGGCTGTTTGGGTCAGGCGTGAGGGAGCGTGACTCGATTGGACTTTTGTAAATAGGCGGTAATATATGATGGGTTGGGGGGGGGTTTATTTAAAACAAAGCTCAGCAAAAGCGGTGCGGACGGACGACGGTTGAAAACAACAAAACAACAAAGATCAGGAAGGATAAGAATGATAATGATAGTGGAACGGTGATGATGATGTCCGGATGAAGCAGGTGTAAGCAGACTGTCCTGTGCCCTGGAGATGCGTGGAAGTGAAGAGCAGGCAGGAGTCATACATGATACAAGTATCACCATACGGTACCTAATGAACGTCTACGGGTGTTAGCGTGCTTTTGTACTCTGTCACGCCTACGATAGTTCTATTCTAGCGATGGGCGATAACGATAGCGATAAAGTGTCCGATAGCTGCTTCACCCCATCGTGATCCATCATCATTCAACCCATGTTGAACGGAACATAAGCTCAGTCACGACAGTCAGTGGCGAATACCTAGGTAAGGTACGATTGATTGCGGGAGCGGATTTATTTCTGGTGCGACACAACATCCCAACCCCCCTCAGGTCTTCGGAAGCATCCTGTTGATACCTGTTCTCCCCCGCACATGGAGAGAGAGAGAGCAAGCCAGCTTTAACCGCACTTAGCATCTGCAGCAGCAACCGGGCGTCACTGGTTGATGCACCAGGCCTGTAGCAGCCGAGACCTTCTGTTGCCTGATTTTGATGGAGAGATTTGCCTTGCCGTTGATTGGGGCTCTCGGTGTCTGATTTTGGTTTTAATATTTCATACGACGATGAAGCCTTGTCTCTATTTGTTTCCAGAAAGAACGAAGCCCATTAACTAGTCCTTCACCAAAGGATTACTGATCCATCCCCCAGATACCCCTTAGAAATTTCATGTCTCAGGCATGTAGCAAACTTGGATTCCACCAAACCCTACACTCCCCCACATGCTGCCAGCCTCCCTCCCCTTCGCCGTTCTCCGCAAGACCGGTCGTGAACTGCAATACCCTCGGCACCGTAACCGGACCTTTCCCCTTTATCCAGAATGTCCTCAGCTCATCCACAAACAGCATGTACCGTTTCCCTTCCTCCAGTTCCACAACGGTAACCTGGACCAGTTCACCACTCATTTTCTCAAAACCTCCAAACAACGAGCCACCCATCCATTTCCATATCGCTGGACCATCAGCGTAGACGGTCTTGTCTTGGTTAAAGAAGGAGGCTTTTTCAGAGTACCAGCGGGTGGAGGGACCGGAGTAGTCGCAGGAGTCGACCATGGCAACGTATTTTTCCAGAAAGGCGAGGACAGGGTGCGTGCGTGAGGTTTCGTTGAAGGGGCCTCGGTGAATGAATGCTTTGAGGGGTGCCGATGTGCTCGACATGGTGAAGATGGTTTTGGTGGTTTTGGTTGGTTCGCTAGGAGTGAGTTTTGTGGTGGGCCAGTATCAGCGAGTTGTCGTTGAGGATGTAATGACAAGTGGTGCGGCGAAGGCTATTCATAAATAATGTTTCGAAGTGCTTTCCTGGCAATTGCTTCACTCTGTGTAGTGGTCAGCTTACAATTCATCACTAATCAACAGCCTTTGCCGTATCACTCAAAACGTCACCACACCTCGGGACACCAGAGACAATTGCTTAACACCTGGCATCAGATGAGTAAACAGCCATTTTTGAGTGTCTTAAGCGATTTGAAGAAAGCGTATTGCAGCTTATTGTATGTTTTACAAGAGATGTCACCTTGTTACATCAACAAAGCGGCGAGAGAGATAAGAAGAATATGATTAGTAGGAACATGCCAATTCGGCTGTCGCATTGTATATAGACTCCAGAAGCTGCATTGCCTGTTGCATCCGCAATTCCATATGTTGTCCCGGACGCCTCGCTAAATCGAGCAAAAAGTCAATCACATCCTCAAGCCCTTAACAAGCAGCCAAAGGACGACAGGAACAACAACGTTGTCGTTACCACCAGTCAGTACTGCCTCCGTAAGGCTCGCACCAGCCGCAGCAACTGCTGCCTTGCCCAGTGTCAAAGCCCAAGCGTCGCCTGTATCGCCGTCCCAACCTCCGATCAAGAGCCATAGTCTCCCCATACCTAATCCCAGAATCACGGCAGCAGCAAATGCAAGGCTGCCTTCAAAGCTCTTCCCTCCGCTCCAGCACCATCTTCGGCGCCCATATCGTCGTCCAACTAGCGAAGCCGCTGCGTCTCCCATGCCAACACAGACCACCCCACTAATCATACTCAAGTCGCAACTCATGACATCCCAACCTTCCCAAGGAGGTTCTCCTATATGTTCAGTGGCTGCAAGGGATAACCATAGCGGGACGGCACATCCTATCAACAAGAAAATGTGAGATACTATGACAGGACCACGATGATCTCTTCCATCGACGTAGGGAGCCAGAAAATATGTCAAAGGCTTCGAGACCGGAGGCAGCTGGGACGCTCGGAAAAGATCCAATAGTAGAAAGATTGCAAGGACCAGTATCAGCGCAAGGGCCGCAAATGTAGGATCAACGAAAATGGTTGGGAATAACATCGCCACCATCATACCATGGAATACCTTTCGTCGTGTGTCAACTTCAACTGAACCACTAAGCCGGAACACAATCGCTAAACCGACTGCGATTGCTCCAAGGTCGTAGGCACAGATCAGCAATCGAATGTTTGCAGCACCCAGATAGACCTCTAGGAGCGGATCTGCCATGCCATACTCTTTCCATATTCGACGATTGTCGAACCGTTGTGGCAGACAAATCCAGTTTTCGAGGCCGAAGCTGATAGTGTAGGACCTGAACAACGGCAGATCACCAAGTAAATAGCCAAGAGCCCAGCCTACGGGTTCTCGTCCGTTTAAAGCCCATCGACTGACATATGTCCTCATACTCGTGACAATAATAATGAAGACAACGGTATAGACATATAAGGCGTTGAACCACTTAACAACCGTCGCCTGTGCCTCAGTCAGCGACAAGAATGATCGGGGTTTGGTAGACAAAGATTTTGATTTTCGAAGCTCTTTCCCATTCCCCGGAGGAACTCCAACATAGGATGGTAGGGTGTGTCTCCGCTGCGATTTCAACTGCGCTTGAAAAGTGCCTAGGGTTCCATTGATATTAGAAAACGTGAAAGATCCGTCATCATCGATCGCTGAGAAGGGAAGTAGTGTTGAAGGCAAGCAAGAGTTGACGGCTTCTTCTCTCCCAGTGTCGATGTTAAGCTTATCATGTCTCTTGTTTCGCCCGAGGTACATTGCAGACTTCCTAGGCTCGTCACTATCCGAGGCTTCTTGTAGGCCTGATACTAGACCCCACTCATGCAGGCGTCCTTTGAAGTAGTCATCGAGAGCAGAGAAGACAACGTAGCCTCGACGTGACCGGCGACGAGGATGACGGAACCGCCAGCTTGGTACACGGGCTAACGCGACCTCCCATTTGAGTACTGTGCCACAGAATATGAAGATAGATAGGCCTCCGATCCACAAAAGCGCCTTCAGGATAACAGCCTGAGGCGAGGTAGCTAAAAAGAACAGGTTGATCATAGAGACGGACAAGAGCTGCAATTCAGCCGGTAATAGACTTGTTGTTGTCAGATATCCTATAGAATGCATCAACGATTGGTGCAAAGGATATAGTAGCATAAGGTTCTCATGATCATGTGTTGTTCGAATGGGCAACGATTGCTTTTTCTGAGATACTGCGAGCGGAAGTAAAGAGAGTAGCCATTGTACTGAGCTGTAACCGGGAGGACCCTCTGAGAGTGGTATGATTTGATGTGGCATTGAAGATATGCTCAGAACAACGTTGGGGAGTATTACCATCGGATTGGCAGCCGCCAGCGTAAATGCTACGAGGACTGGTATCAGGACAGGATAAAGCAGAGGGGCAGGGTCAAAAGCTGCTGGAATTCGGATACCGTGCCAAACTTTGTTTTCATAGCTGCCGCGAGCTCTGTTGTAGTAGAAAAGTCGGAACGGGTACAAGAGATATATACTTGATATGACAGAGCCATGAGCAAGCAGTTCTGCCAATCGGCGTTTTAGCTTGGTTCCTCTATTTGATAAATTGACATGACTACCTTTGGCCCACGTACGCAGTAGCAATTTAGGCACACTTCCACAAGCGATACATCCAACAGAACCTAGCAGAAGTATCTCGGTGACCCTTCGTAACAGCTCAGCCCGCCGCCTTTTAGCAAACTTTTCTCTTGTTTTTAGCCTCTCTTCATCAGTAACGCTCGGACTTTGCAAGCTCTTCCGGCGCCGCAATTGACGTTCCTGCGCCGGCCGCTGAGTCTCATCGTCAAGATAGGACGGTGTAAGGAGTGGGCTGGATATAGCGCTGAGTGCCTTGAGACCCTTCCGCTGCTTGATAGGCGGCGCCGGTAACCCTCTCAAGATGCCGCCCCTCTCATCGTCGGCTTCCGTACCGCTGTCGCTAGGGGATGTGACGGACTTCCTCCTTGTTCGAGAATCGACATCGAAATAGCTGATTCCATTGGGTCTAGAAGCATCCTCTTTTCCGGTTGAGGTCCCAATTATTGGGGTGAGACTCGACAGGAATCTCTTGTCTCTATGGTATGGATGTGGTGAACGCGAAAGTCTTGGGCTTTGGTTGGGCAGCTCATTCTCTTTACCAAGTGCGTTGGGGGATATTGGAATAGAATTGGCCGCATTCGTGGGCATATCGAGTCTACCAACCCTCAATCTCAAGCTTTATATAGGTCTTGGATGTCTTTGCATCGTTCTTGCATCGCTGTCGAACCCCAAACGTGAACGATATGATCTAGCAAGCTCAGACACAAAAATGTTGAGAGCATGTGAAGCTCCGAAACGTCAGCTTTCAGTAGCCCTACAGTAAGGCTGCATTAACCGGCTAAGGCTACCATCTGTGGTAGGTAGAGTATTCCGTAAGGCATCCATGATTACCTTACGTACTTACCCACATCAGTAGGATGCCTTGTCGCCATTAATATTATAATGCTCCATGGATGACTCGAAGCGTAGGTAGGAAGTTTAGAATCTAGAATCTGGGGCAAGCCTGCATTACCTGGGACCGATGTTGCAGTGGTCTAATTCCAGTGCCTCCTAAAAATCCTCACATACAATTCTCTTGGGGCTCTTCACTTGGACTGGCGATGGCTACTCTATACCAACCATGCATTCAATCGAAGACGTTGTAACATAGAGCGAGCTGCATAGTTTGAGCGACAGAGGCGGCTCCTATCATCAACATTCCGCAGACCACCCGCCCAACTTCAAAATGTCCGTTTTGTTCAGCAGTGGATTGCGAGGCTCCGCAGCAGAAAACACATGTCTCCATACGAATCGGTCCGCAACTTGTCTCTCGACAACAGAGTACGGTAACAGATCCGTGCCGTAAATTGCTATGGATGAAACTAGTAATTATCCCACCTTTCCTTCGTCGGTTCGTCCAAGGAATGGTCTCACACTTGTAGGTGATCGCCTCTGAGCAGTCGGATCTTTCTTTCATCATTGAATACACAGTTAAAGAAAGTAGACTTTTCTTATGAGATCAAGCGTCAGCTGCGCTTAAGTCGGCTATCCGCAGCCAAGGGAATTAGCCTGCAAAATACGTTGGTAGTTAATTCAGCCTTCTATCTTTTGCATTATGCCCCAGAGAACCTGCCTTACAACTTCCCGGCAGCACCCTTCCCCAAATATCCATGCGTCTCTAACCACCCCTCTACATCTCCTCTATCCCTGGCTAGCCAGCTCGCCTTTGCCCTGATGGAATCCGAGCTCTGCTCCAAAGCTCGATCAAAACCCTTTGTACTCCTTCCGTCGTAGAATTCCTTCACCTCTTTCAGCTGCTCCTCTGTCGTAAATCCAGAGGTACAAATCTGCACAATACTGCCCAGCATCGACAGTCCTGGCGGGCACTTCTTCTGCAGCTCATCCCAATTCGCTGTCATCCAGCTCCATAGCGCGCGGATGCCTTCGGCATCGCTTCGCATGCCAGCGATGGGGAGGTAAACATCCTGACCCTTGACCTCTTCGCTCAATGGGAGAGACAGCGTGCGGTTAACTAGTTTCTCACCCTTGGCACGTCCAAGACTGCGCAGTGCGGTGTTTCGCTCATCAGCGTCTTTAGCTGTACGATATTCATTCAAAATAATCTCGTATTCTTTGTCGCCGCCATTCTGAAGAACGATGGAATATACGCTGCCGCGGATATTGGGATGTATAGCCTGTCTGTTGCCGGCGGCGAAATCGCGGAACATTGATTGAGCAGCTTGAATGATTTTGGGATCGCCGGCTTGGCCGGCGCTGCTGAAAAGAAGAGCCTTGAACTGCGCGAGGATGTGGTCTTCGTTGTCGCTGAAAGACCAGCCTTTTTCATGAGCTTGTGGACTGACTAGGGCGCGCTGAAAAGATTTGAGAGCATCGCGGGTCTAGGCAGTAGAGTTAGCCGTGATTGTCAAAGACGATATAATCCGGGTGAAAACCAGATGTAGACTCAAAAGTGGCTTACCTTTTCATCCTCGAACACCCATGCAGCACGGATGGAAGATATCCGACTCAGCAGTTCGCTCCAAACCACGAATTCTGTTTCTCCATCGAAATTCTTCAGCAGTGATAGGATGCCAGATGTCTTCTGATATCCTGACGAAGCCAGTGCACCTGCATCAGCAATCATACCCGCGCGATCTTCGACGGTCAAAAGGCCATCCTTCGCTGCTTGACCGAGCTTCGCCAGTCGTGCTGGGGTGTATGACGTACGATATATACCAGAGTGATCCGCATTAAGCTTGAAGAAATCAAGATCTGGGACTTTATAGTCATGCTCTCGTTCAGAGAGGGTGAGATCTTCATCGACTCCATTTTTGGTTCTTAGACCCAAGAAAACTGGGAAGAGCGTCTTGTCTTCTTCAGGCTTCACGTCACCCGTTCGGAGGAAACGATTTTGTTTCACACTAATACTGTTTGATTGCTCATCTTCTGTAACCGAAACAACTGGATATCCCACATTTTTGGTCCAAATATCCATGACTTTCTCGACCGGCTTACCGCTAGCGTCACTCAATGCAGCCCATAGATCTCCTGTCTGTGTGTTGCCATAAGCATGTTTTTTGAGATATCGTCGAATGCCTTCCATGAAGGTTTGTTCACCAAGATACTTAGATATCATCCTCAGTACGCAAGATCCTTTGGAGTATGATATGGCATCAAAGATTTGATTGATTTCATCGGCCCTCTTTACGGGGACTTCGATTGGATGACTACTCCGTAGCGAGTCAAGCGAAAGTGCACCTTGCAAGGTATCGGTTACGTAGCTTTGCCAGACATGCCACTCCGGGTAAAATTTGTTACAAGAGTACCATGACATCCAGGTTGCAAAGCCTTCGTTAAGCCACAGCCCGTCCCAGAAGTCCATCGTCACAAGATTCCCAAACCACTGATGGGCCAGTTCATGCTGGACAACCTCTGCTACTCTCTGTTTCGTTGACGCACCGCTTGTCTTTTCATCGTACAGCACATCTACTACCCGGTAAGTGATAAGGCCCCAGTTCTCCATAGCTCCAGCACTGAAGTCAGGTATAGCAACCATATCCATCTTTGGAAGTGGGAATGGGCTATCAAAGGTTTTCTCGTAGAATTCGAGGGTTTTTGCTGCAAGATCTAGGGAAAACCGACCATGCTCAATGTCCTTGTCTGGCGTCGCGAACACTCTGACGGGGACACGAAAATTCTTCGTTTCTATACAATTCAGCTCGCCAATGATGAACGCTAGCAAATATGTAGACATTAATGGAGTCTTGTTGAATTTCACTGCTTTTCTCTTGCGTCCAGTAATTTTAGAGTCAACCTCCTTCTCTGATGCTGGATCCATATTGCTAAGACAAGTATGATGCTTATCGGTCACAAGTGTTATAGTGTATTGAGCTTTTAATGCTGGCTCGTCAAAACATGGGAATGCTCGGCGGGCATCTGTTGGCTCCATCTGGGTCGTTGCAAGGTATTTGGTGCTTCCATCGCGATCTTTGTATGATGATCTGTAGAATCCGGCCATTTTGTCGTTGAGATAGCCAGTAAAAGTTTGAGTAAGCTGTATTTTCGCTCCCGGAGATATGGACTTGTCGAAAGAGACTGTAGTGATCTGGGTGCCTTCATCATAAGTAATCTTCGGTGACGATGTGACCTCGTTACCGTCAGCAGAGACCGTTGTTGAATGAATATCGATTTCAAGGGTGTTCAGAGATATTGAATCTGTCTCTTCTTGGACTTCAAGACTATGAATATCAACCAGTTAGCGATGACAATTGCGAATAAGACGTATCACAGACGATCTTCCAGGTCCAAAGTGCCATTAACAACACGTACTCGATGATGACTTTTCCTTCGTAGCTGAACTTCTCAAAGTTCGGCTCCAGGGTCAAGTCGTAGTGTACGGGTTTCACATTGGTTGGAAGGACCTCCCGGCCCTTTCCCACATCCATGCTTCCGCCTGTGAGATCAACATTTGCTTTGCACATAGTCCGTCGATGTGAGCAGTGTCTTTTGCTTTGCTGAAGAACAGTAGTGTGTGCTCGAAATGGCTTCTTGAGCTTAGGTGAATCGAATTGCGAGTTGGAACAGAAGTAATTCGAGGCTCTTAAACAAGACGTAGAAGAAGCAGCCCTATAGGAGTTAAGTTGGATGGCCGCCGGCTTGACTATACTAGCTGCAAGTCTGCTTGTCCGTAAGGTTATACGAATCATTGACTACGATCCCCGGGTTACTACGTGCAGACAGTTGCGAAGAAAAACGAACAAGGCATCTACACCAAAGACAGGAAGGTTGTTCATCAAAAAGACGCGCTTACCCTAGACACCTAGCTCACATGCTTGAGGCTCCCGCTCTTGGCGCGAACTTGGTGGAAAGAGGTAAGCGTGGTAAGGTACTCCGTACGAGGTACAGATTCCGCCAAATCTTGAAATCGTTTTTTCCTTCAAGCAAGTCAGTCCTCCCAGCATCATGTTATCTTCGCAACCGAGATGCTGGCTGTCTTAAAGTACGCTACATAGCGAACTCTTGCAAGACTATTTTACCGCAAAGTTTGAGGCAACCATCTTCTCTCAGTGGATGAAATGCCATAGAAAAGTCGGGACATCCAGCCATACACGATGTATCTAGGTAGATGTTAAATTCCTATCCTTGCCGGGTATCAGAATCTCAAACATAATCATGATAGGCAGCCTCCTCTTAAGACTCAAGAGTATCGACTAGGATCTCGCTAAGTGTATTGACTTTAAGACAACCCTAGTATTGCCTTCGTTGGAACGAGCTTCATGGGCTTCCTCAACCTCATTGACAGCTTTCTTACTACTGTAGCATAGCTAGATTATGAACGCCAGGTCCGCTATGCCCAGAAAATGCATGCTTACAATACCTCAGACCAAATCCATCAACCCAAGACAAGCTACTGTTTGAACGTTTCACTTTGGCCACTTTGGCCATCCACGACCGTGTCCAAGCTGCAATTTCTCAATATGAGCTTTATAGGAAGTGAGATTAAGGATAAGCGTACCTGTTTCCATTTTTGTATCATACTCGGCATCTCTAGCATAGCTTGCTTTCTCCGATCGAGTCTCCCCTTCATGGTCCTCTCCCACTGTTTGCCCTTGACTCTTTGCCCGACTCCAGTACCCTTGACGCGTAGTCCTTGTTCCTCTCTCTTTCTTATCCTCTCTTGAGTGCCTTTAACCGTAAATGGGAGAAGCTCCTCTACGCCATGTGTCCTAGCCAGCTTCACTAGATCTGCCTGCCGCCGTAATGAGTAGACCGGATCATGCCATGTGCCGGTAACTGGATGCTTCTGTGATCGAAAGGGATTCGGTGCCTCAGATGGCGTGTGTGCATGGTTTGTGGAATAATCATCATGGTACGCGTTGAAATCCGCAGATGATGTACTGAGTGGCGTATTCGCAGGCTCGGTGAAAGTATTGCTGCTCAATCCAGATCCTGGAGGCGGAGGATAGCGGGCGAAGAATCGTAGCAGTTTTGGAGGCAACGTCTGCGCAAGCTTGATGTACTTTTCAGGCATCGCCATCGTAGGTCTTATGTAGAAGGGCGATGCGACTGAGATTGGCTCTTCGAATGCAAGGCGCTAACGGATTGTTAGACTTGGCCTCCGACTTCTTCTAAAGTAAGGTACAGTACATACCAAAAAGTTCCAGCCGACCACTTTGATCTCTATCTAATCTTACTTCTATCGGCATCTGTCAAAATGAACGGACATATTTCAAATGGCGATAGTTTTAAGACTTTACTTCCGCTCCCACCACCAGGGCCTTCAGAGAACCCTTCGTCTCCGCCTCCACCCCCCCCCGAGATCCTAGCTCCACCCCCCCCTCCTGATGACCTCCCACCACCACCACCACCGCCATCTACAACGAATGGCGAACAACCCCCTCTGCCTTCAGAACCGAATAAGAAAAGAACGGGCTGGGGCGCTTCAAGCGGCCGGCAACCTCTGAGTGTAGAGGAGCTATTAAAAAAGAAGAAGGAAGCCGACGAGGCGGCTGCAAAGGTACGAGCCTTAAGTTACCCTGCTAGACCGTCAGATGTTCACCTTGTGTCTCACTGTAGTATCAGCACGAACCATACTGATGAGATTCCACTTGTTCAGCCCAAGTTCCTATCAAAAGCACAACGGGAGAAAATAGCACTCGAAAAGCGGGCGAAGGATGTTGAAGAACAAAGAAAGAAACATCGGTCCGAAAGAGCCGATCCTCAACCTTCGGCCCACCAGCATAACCAATACAGAATAAAAGTTCCGGCATCGGCAGTCTCTGGATCTAATGGATCTACTCGCCCTACAATACCAACGGGTCCTCGAGCTCTACGGAATGGCGAGATTCCAACCGGACCAGCCGCCATGCGCACGTCACAACCCATTAAGGGCTATGATTTGGTGCCGCCACCACCACCCAGACCAACAGTCAATGGTACAGCTGCCTCGAAAGGAGAAAAGCGACCTGCTGCTGTGGAAGAAGCCCAGCAAAACTTGATACGGCAGCGGTACATGGGTGCAGATCAAAACCAGTCTACCTTTTCCGCAAAGAAGAAGCGAAGGCGGACAACAGAAAAGAAATTTAATTTCGAGTGGAATGCCGAAGAGGACACAAGCCCAGACTACAATCCACTATATCAAGCGCGTGCGGAGACGAATTTCTATGGGAGGGGCCGTCTAGGAGGCTTTGCCGAGGATCTTGCCGATGGTGTTACTCGCAAATACGCCAAAGCTATCGAGGAGAGAGACCATGAGTCCGGCAGCGTGCGAGCAAAGGAAATGCTAGAGATGGAGAGAAGAAGGAAAGAAGAAGGTGGGAGGAACTCTCTCGATAAGCACTGGAGTGACAAGAAGCTTGAGCATATGCGAGAAAGAGATTGGAGAATTTTCAAAGAAGATTTCAATATCAGTACGAAAGGCGGGGCCATTCCCAATCCTATGCGGTCATGGGCAGAATCTGGTCTTCCGAAACGGCTCCTGGATGTTGTGGACCAGGTGGGCTATACTGAGCCTTCTGCGGTTCAGCGCGCTGCGATACCGATCGCTTTGCAGTCAAGAGATCTCATCGGTGTCGCCGTAACTGGGTCCGGTAAAACTGCAGCATTCCTCCTACCCCTCCTAGTCTACATATCTGAACTGCCAGTGCTCAACGAGATGACGAAGAACGATGGACCCTATGCGATCATTTTAGCGCCTACACGTGAATTGGCTCAACAAATCGAAATCGAGGCAAAGAAATTCGCGACTCCTCTTGGATTCACCTGCGTCAGTATAGTCGGAGGCCACTCGCTCGAGGAACAAGCTTACAATCTGCGAGATGGGGCTGAGATCATAATTGCTACGCCAGGTCGTCTGGTAGACTGCATAGAAAGGCGAGTGCTAGTTCTTGGCCAGTGCTGTTACGTGATCATGGATGAAGCAGATAGGATGATTGATCTTGGCTTTGAGGAATCGGTCAATAAAATCCTAGACGCTCTCCCAGTCGCAAATATGAAGCCAGATTCAGAGGAGGCGGAGGATGCAATTGTAATGAGCCAACACCTCGGTGGTAAGGACCGGTATCGGCAGACAATGATGTATACTGCTACGATGCCTTCTGCTATCGAAAGAATAGCCCGGAAGTACCTGCGGAGACCGGCTATTGTTACGATTGGTAATGTCGGTGAAGCTGTCGAAACGGTGGAGCAGCGTGTCGAGTTTGTTGCAGGTGAGGACAAGAGGAAGAAGCGTCTGCTTGAGATTCTCTCCTCCAGAGAGTTTCATCCTCCGATCATTGTCTTTGTCAACATCAAGCGCAATTGTGATGCTGTTGCTCGAGACATCAAGCATGGGGGCTACTCCTCGGTTACATTACATGGTAGCAAGACGCAAGAGCAGAGAGAGGCTGCATTGGCTTCGGTCCGTAATGGGACTACAGACGTCTTGGTCGCTACAGATCTGGCAGGCCGAGGTATTGACGTACCGGACGTCAGTCTAGTAGTCAATTTTAATATGGCAACTAACATTGAGAGTTATACCCATCGTATTGGTCGTACAGGTCGTGCCGGTAAAAGTGGTGTTGCTATGACATTCCTTGGCAACGAAGACGCAGACGTTATGTATGTATCTCGACGTTGGCTGAGTGTGTTGATATCAAGGATTTCGCTAATTCTATTTGTAGGTACGATCTCAAGCAGATGTTGATGAAGTCGTCCATCTCGAGGGTACCCGAAGAATTACGAAAGCACGAAGCAGCACAGCAGAAGTCACAGAAAGGTGGTGGGCAGAAGAAGATCGAGGACAGCAGTGGTTTTGCAGGGAAAGGTGGCTGGCAGTGATCTGTCTGGGTCGAATTATCAGTGGCTTTGGCAACTGCGGCGCTCGCAGTCTTGCGCGATCCCATAGGCTGCTCCTCTCAAAGCTTGTCTAAGCTTGATAGAACCTAAAGAATTCTTCTCGCTCCGTAACTTGAGAGGTTTTTCATCTAAGTTGAGTAGTCAGGTTGTGTTATGTAAAATTAACCGTGGCAGGCGCACCCAAAAAAAAAGAGTCTTGATACACTACATATCGCTACCGAATATTCTGTTCATCTACACATTGACAAGCTATAATTATTGAAAGAAATGATGTGACTGTTGTCTAGCAGCCCACGGTTATCGTAGGGCTGTCATGACTAAGCAATATTAGTGGGAACGTGCCTTGTCCGCAAAGCCTCACATTAACCACCGTTAAACCAAACAACAAACAAAACTACGTGGGAGGACGATAAATCACATACCCCTGCCGTCAACAACAAGATTAAGTCTGTACAAGCTTGAGGCTTTGAAGTGTCCCTCAGCACTATGGCCGACTATAGCTTTGGCGGTACTGACGAGGAAAACGCCGAACTGAAGAAGCTTAATGCTGAAGTTGTATGTTCTCTTATCCCATTCTGCAGTCTTGTTATTTACAGACGCGATATACTGACTGATCTCCATAGCTCGAGGATCCAGACAGCTTCGAGAATTGGGAGAAGCTTGTCCGTGCCGCAGAAGGGCTAGAAGGTGGCCTTAATCGCAACTCAAGTCCACAGTCTATTGTCGCTACCCGAGACATATACGACCGATTCCTCGCCAAGTTTCCGTTGCTCTTTGGTTATTGGAAGAAATATGCCGACCTGGAGTTTTCGATAGCCGGTACGGAGGCTGCAGAGTTGGTGGGTTACAAGAGTATTCTTGCGGGTGCAATATGCTGATTTGTCCAGGTCTACGAACGCGGCGTAGCCAGTATAACCAATTCCGTGGACCTATGGACAAACTACTGCGCTTTCAAGGTCGAAACAAGTCACGACTCCGATGTGATCCGAGAGTAAGTAGAGAAAGACGTACTTTCCTTCCCATAACTGCAAGAACTACAGTAGCGCCTCCTGTACACTTCAACGGTGACCAAGGACTTTCAAGTTGGGCTCTTACGGGTGAGAAAGTCGTAACCAGTTGTTCCAGATTGGCTTCTCACACATGATACTCAGGCGCTTTTATTTCCTTCGCTCACACACTGAACAACTTCCGATACACTAATGATGTGTTCGAACATGACGTTTGATGGATTTCATCGGAGCTCCAAGATGATCTGAGCACTCCCATATTTCATGTTTGCTGCCCTCTCTGCCACCTCCTTTATTCTTTACTCCCTCCCCTTGACACTGGTAGTGGCTGATAGAGATGTGAACAGGCTCTTTGAAAGAGGCGCAACCTGTGTAGGGCTCGACTTCCTAGCCCATCCATTTTGGGATAAGTATTTGGAGTTTGAGGAGCGTCTCGAAGCTCAGGACAAGATCTTCGCTATATTAGACCGCGTGGTACATATACCTATGCATCAGTATGCCCGGTACTTCGAGAGATATCGGCATCTTGCCCAGCAGAGACCTCTACAAGAGCTCTTGCCAGCCGACATAATAGCTCAATTCCGTACTGAGATAGAGAACGAGGTTTCAGATCCGATGGAGGCGCAGCCCAACGTCAAAGTCGAGCGAGGCGAGCAGGAAATTGAGAGGGAGATGAGAACTCGCATAGATAACTTTCATCTCGAGATCTTCTCTAGAACACAGACGGAGACCACTAAGCGATGGACTTACGAATCAGAGGTCAAGCGTCCATACTTCCACGTGACTGAGCTGGACGAAGGTCAACTAGTCAATTGGCGAAAGTATCTTGACTTCGAAGAGGTCGAAGGCGACTATGTTAGAACTCAATTTCTTTATGAGCGATGCCTAGTGACTTGTGCATACTACGATGAGTTCTGGCTGCGCTACGCTCGCTGGATGCTTGCTCAGCCTGGTAAAGACGAAGAAGTCCGAAATATCTATCAGCGAGCAAGCATGCTTTATGCCCCCATTTCACGACCGGCTGTTCGTCTACAATATGCATATTTCGAAGAGATGTGCGACAGAGTAGAGCTCGCGAAGGACATCCACCAGGCCATCCTGTTCAATCTTCCAGGTCACCTCGAAACCATGATATCGCTAGCCAACATGTGCCGTCGACATGGTGGTCTTGATGCAGCCATTGAAGAATATAAAGCTCAAATCGCCTCCCCTCAATGCGATATTTATGCAAAAGCTGCTCTAGTCGCAGAATGGGCGCGACTGCTTTGGAAGGTAAAAGGGTCTGTAGACGAAGCTCGCCAAGTTTTTCAAAAGAACCAGCATTGGTATCTCGATAGTAGAGCATTCTGGATTAACTACCTCCTCTTTGAATTGGAGCAACCTACGAGCGCCGCGACGGAGGCGATCCAGTACAAGAGAATCAAGCAGGTCCATGATGATATCCGAAGGAAGAGCCATCTTCCTTCACTCACAATCAAAGATCTCTCCCACTACTACATGGTGTATCTGCTAGAGAGAGGTACAAAGGAAGCTGCAAAGGAGTACATGACGCTGGATCGTGAGGTCAACGGGTAAGTATCTGTTCAGCCCCGATCAATCGCGGATAGCTTACAAGTACCTCACTAGACCTTTCTCTGTTCAGACTGTCATGAAAGCTAAACTCGCCGAGGATGGAAGAGAAGCTTCGACGCAGAGGCGTATGATGATGGAAAATGGACATCCTGGCGTTGAAGTTGACGAGGCCGCGATTCGAAGAGGAGAGAATCCCTACACAAAGTACTACCAGCAGCAAGGCGAACAGCAACTTCCTAGTGATTCCCAGGTATGTCGCGGCTTTCCGATCATGCAGTAGCCTGCTAACCACCACCCATACAGCCTGCGCCATTGCGTTACCAGTAATGTCCTTAATATCTTCTTCTAGTTAACACTTTTTTTTCGCAAACCAAGGCTATGGTCGTCGCTACCTTTAGTAGCGACACCGAATGTAGGTCGATGAGGTCTTTTCAGCCCGTTGCTTCGAGGAGTCCCAACAAGTAGCTAAGCTGCCCACACCATATGTATGAAGCTTGTTGCTGTCCTGTACCATAGCTAGATTGTACATGGCCGTTACTCGGCTGCCTTAACACAATGCCTTGTGCGAGCGCATTCCATAGAAGTAGCCTATCCACATTGCGAATTCCTATGTCCGTCGATCAATCACCACGATCAATGTATCGTTGCTACTTTCATTTTCCACAACACACATCATTTTTGCTTGAGGCCTGTGCTCGAAGTGAATGAAAGGGGCCAACTGAACATCATCAAATACAAACAATCTTCTTTTGCTTCCATCATACTTTCTTGCGATACAGTCCGTTGCCCAAGGGCAAATCTAATCTATCTAGACACCAAGATGGGCAAAAAGACAAAGTCAGTCGGATCATACACTTGTGCGTTGTGCAAGAGAGGCTTTACACGGCGCGCCACAGTCAAAGATCCTCACTTCCCACGCTGCGTTGCCAAGAACGGTAATCCAAAGGACCTAGTTTGGGACGAGCATCCAAGCTGCTGGGTGAAGCTACCAGATGGAACGAAGGGCAAGTCAGGGTTCAACCCCCCGGGTGTTTCTCTAAGTCGGGTGGATTCGGACGAGGTAAAACGTTGCGTTTGGTGATACGATGAAGATACTGATGGATGGCGGGTAATTTTAGGATGAGAGCATGCCGTCTCTGGATGATGAAGCCGATGAAGGAGACGAAGAGGACGAGGAAACGGAAGACGAGGATAAGGAGTGGGAAGGGGGATCAGGGGAAGGCAAAACAACAAAGACTGTAGGGAGCGAATTAAATCCTAGGCAGGGGCTTAACACTACCTCCTGGACTCCGAGCAACAGCTCGCCTGCTTCAGATCCTGAACCTACTCTACCAAAGGTATGTGTTCTTTCACTTACTTCGCGAAGCCGGATTTATATTGACAACAGTTTAGCTTGCTCCTTCACCTGAATTCAATACCCACAAACCCCACAAAACCCCGTCTCATCGTCTCCCACTATCGTATCTCACGATGAATCAGCTCGCCAACGTTGCGCTATCAGCCAGCCGTAAGTACGCGGGCTTGGGTGATGTGGAAGCCGCAGACATTTGGAGTCTCTGGCAAAACCTGGTCTGTTCGTTATCCCATCGTCGCGGTTCTCTACTAATATCGACATAGCTCCCTCAAGGCGTCATCAGCAGCATCATATCACCCGCCCCCGGACAAGGTCAAAAAGAAAGGCAGCAAGCCGTCGTCTGGCTGGCTCAAGATGTATACGGAGCACTGCTAGTGGGAAGGCACAATCTAGAGGATCAATTGAAATTGGTCACGCTGTGGAGAAATATTACGAAGTCTTTGGGTGACAAGAAGGGTCTGGCGGAGATCTATCAGCTCTTGATGGAAGCGTTGGGAGAGCATGATCCGATGGTGTTGGAGCGGATTTACAGAGAAAATCCCGCGATTAATTTGGGGTTGATGTGGGATAGATCTCTGGCTTCGAGTTCGCCGGAACGGTCACACCTCTGAGAGGGAGTAGAAGTCTAAGTGTAGCCTTATGACTCTAGTTGGCACATTGGTTGGATCTTGGAGGGCTTAAGCTGGAAAAAGGGATAGACATCTAGGTGTCCACTCCAAAGGGGTTTTGAACTAGAGGCCGCCAGGCCCGACAATACTAAGCCCAATCATTTGTAGCCATCACTTTGGATCCCGTATAGACTTATGCATATGCTTAGTAGTACAGCCTCGCGTCGTTCTTCCGAGCGAAGGGACTCTGGGCGGCATCAGGCATGTCTTGACAGCTTACGAGAACAGACCTTATCGGTGGGCATGCCTGCTATAATAAAATGGACCGCTTACGTCGTGATCATAGGCTCATACAGCCTGTACGCAAGCTGTGGACCTACTCTCTAGATTTACACGATGACAAGCAAAAAGGCGTTTCAAGCCTTGCAGGACGCAGTATGGAAAGGCTCAGTCCCTTTGGAGATCCGTCTCTCACCCTCTGAATGCCGCATCTACGATAAAGCAGATCCATATCTTGTAAGACCTCATCCGTGCCGATGATCCTATGATGCTGAACCCTAACCGCAGATCCAATATGCACGCCTATCCTACCTCCCCTTTCTACTGCCTCGCCTCCACGCCTTCTTCGCTTCTTCGCTTATCAGTCCAGGCGTGCCCCCGCACGCTGGCTGGTTCTCCTTTGAGAACATATCATTGAAATGGCACTACCCCCTCGGTCTGCTCTACGATCTCTTCTCTGGCGCTGCTCCGTCGCAAGCACCAGGCGCAGGTCCGGAGGACCGTGATGCCATGGAAGACAACGGCGGGACACTGCCGTGGCGGTTGACCTTGCACTTTGATGACTGGCCAGCAGAGCAACTCGTAAACTTGGATGCGGACGGTAGGGTTCTGCACGATGCTTTCATCAACAGTGTGAAGGAGGCAGATTTCCTGAGGAATGGTACCGCCAAGGGAATAATGTCTTTGTCTAAGGATGATTCTACGCAGCTGTGGAAGGCTGTTCAAGATCGTACTGTCCCCACTCCGTTGCGCTGGAATACAAAGATTCTGAAATTTATAACCCGCAGACAGCCTCTCCACCTTCAACCCCATCTCCCAGAAGCTTCTTTACGCTCAAGGCGCTCCCCTCCGCCACATTCCCTTGAAGATATATCTCCCCTCCTCGCCTACCGCTTCCGAACCTACCACTGGACATTTGCGTGTCGTGCAGTCACTGATTACACCTACCTTACCAGGGAGTCGAGAGCCACAAACTTTGGGCGCGGCACTCCATGCTCTGTTGCCCACACTTTTCCCGAGTCGAAGAACGCCTATTCTTGCAAAGGCGGTGTTGCATGGCGCTGTATTACCGATGGGGGCCCTGGTTGAGGAATTGATGAGGGGTGCAGCGTATTTGGATGGGTGGGTACATGTTGGGGTTATGATGATGGGCTAGGGCGCATGAGGGTTTATCTAGAGCTTCAGGGTGGAGCACAACATGATCGTCGACTGAGGTTCAACACGGTAGATTGTAAGCTAGACTGGAAACCCCTAATATCTAGGTTGACATATGATATCCATAGCTGTTTCAGCTATGGCGTAAACGCAATGCCAGAATAATTGATGCAATTGGTACAGGTAAGGTAGTATGACACTAGCATCTGTCTACTACTCTCAAGCCTCCAACTCCAAGAACACCGAAACTGCTGTCCAAGGTCTTTCCCATAGCGGCTGAGCCTGCTGTATGATGTATTGAGCTATGCAAACCGTCAGCAATTGCTTATTCCGTACGAATATTAAAAGGTGTTTATGTATAGACACCACGATCAGACGATAGTTCCAGTAGGAAAACCCAGACAAACGAATCAATAGATGATGCAGACGTGGACAGCCTTGACCAACTTCGACGGGAGTTCGTCTGAATGGTCTGGGTAATGTTGCAGAGTTCGAGAATCAGAGATACTTGCAGGGTACCTTTACAGACTCGGACATAATCTGTTCATTCAATGCTTTGAGAAACCATCCGGCACCGTTCCACTTACAGTGGTTTCCTGGTCCTCGGCAGTATCGCGGAGAGCCTTCATGAGCTGCATCATGCCTACCCGAGTTCTAGGGCAATTTGCCTGCCTACTGTAATAATTGGAATCGAACACAGGAGTATGACTCTTGACAACCTCATGCAAACCTTGCTCGTCACCGGCATGCAAATCTGGGATCTCATACTCCTACCAATAGCCAGACCATCTTGATCAGCTTGCGTGGCAAATAATGCTGCCTAGAACGAAATAATAGATGCTGTGTGTATGGGGCCTGTCAGTTCATGCTTTCTCCCATGAACGCTGAGATCATGGCGATGCTCCGTCTTACGAAAGATCACAGGCTTGTTCTGGAAAGCAGCGTAACTTCTGCGTTTACCGTTGTCTACAAGCCATTTATTCCCAAAACTCTTTCATCAGTTGTAAGCTTTTCATTACTCGTAAGTGAAGGCAAACCCTCGGGAGTCGGTTAGCCACACTAGCAGCGATACTGGATCGGATCAACATTGTACCAGCACAATCAAATCTAGTCTCAAACACCTGAGATTTTCCACCTGCTTACCTTGGACGACATACCGCCCTCAGCCATCAGGCTCTACCAAGTCAACTACGGTTTCCTTATGCTGCAGAAGCCTGAGAGGAAATGCTGGTTGTCTGCACTGGTCTTCACTAGTTTGAGCAAGCTCTAGCTTTGCGTTTATGGACTGACTGTAGCTAGCCATCGCAGCTCGCATCCTATGGGTGCAAATAAGCAGTGTCGCAACAGGGGAACTGTCAAAGTTTGACTTGGAAGCAGCACATATGCTCAAGCAGGACTATTTCGATAAGAATAATGTGCATACTACTAGTATGGTTGCACCTTATATGAACGTGCTTTACAACACCCAGCTCTGTTGCTGATACACCACGGCTTTGCCTACCTCCTGTGCCTCTCATCATGGTCTTGAGGCATACTTTTATCTAGCCAGTGGGAAAGCGAAATAGGTTTTTAGCAGGACCGCGTCTTCTCCACCCTGCTACCTCTTTCTTTTGTGGGGCAGTAGGACTATATAATGGACGGACATTTCTTAGCAATATGAATCGACTAGGTTTGTCAAGTTTTTAGCACCCGGGAGACAGTACGTTATCTTCGACTTCATATACGCAGTACTGTTTCCAATATTATAGTATAACCGAATTTCTGTCCTGGCTACCAAATGCTGGTACACCTCTCCACCAAACGATTGAAAGATATCGGAAAATCAAAAAGAAAGCAAAAAACGAGCTACGAGGCGTGAAGTATTTGGCTCTGTTGCAGTAGGCACACCAAGTCCCTGGCGGGTCTCGAGAAAGTCGCCTACAACAATGTTAGTATTCTAAAACGAGTATTTGCTAGCAGGATAGATTCACGGTAACTCTCTACAATATCGCCAACGTTCGTCGCAAGTTGGCTTGCATGTGTGTCCAGCTTTTCGCGATCGACAACATTTCGGATTGGGTTAAAGCTGGGTTTCCCTTTAGTACCTTGGGTTCTGTAGCCTTTGTGGTACAAATCTCGTAGAAAGTCAGTCTTTTCATCGATCAGTTCCGACTCTTGTTTAGCAGTTTCATCATGCCGGTCAATTGTTCCTTCTTCCTTATCGGTAGCTTCTTTGCACCTCAGAGTAATCTGGATAGATTCGTTTGCCATAGCAAGCATTAGAATACTGGCAAAGATTCCTGCCCATGAAGACAACTTCTTTGATCCGCGCAGCATCTGAGCGAGGTTTCCGAGAATGTCCTCCATCAACGTTACTTGCAGACTAGATAAAAGGAACTTCAACTGTTTGTTGAGCCATCTGGACGAAGTGTGTGTTCCGAAAGCCTGTGCAGGACGGTTCCATAAGCTTTGAAAGACCTCTTCCTTGCTCGACTCTGTTATGGTTATTGAGTGGGTCATGATTTGGGTCAAAACGATAAGTTTGAGGCACCGCCCTGGCAAAATCTTCGCAAGCGTCCGTCAGCCAGATTCTCATCAAATCAAGGTGTGGGATGGTTCACGTTCATGGTGGCTCTGTGGTATCTGTGCAGAATGTATAAAAGATCCCTCTGCACTTCGCAGTCGACTCCACGATAACAAGCGTTCGGAAAGCCTTGGAAGTCTTTTTCAAGGACATCATTGAGATATCCAAGTAGCCGTGATCGGCAGTAATCGATTTGTATGAACAGCATGCCCAGTGGTGGTGAAGGAGCCCTAACCAAACTCAAAATTCCTGTGTTAAGATCTTTTTTGTACTGATTTTGGTACAGAAGACTATCTCCCCAAGGCTTAAACTCTTGAACATCACATTTGATCGGCCTTCCATAGCCCCATGTTACGTACACGGTCAATTGGTTACCTGTCCACTCATAGACTCGCGCGCGGCAGAACTCCTTAATGGCGGCGACTTGGTGTTGATCTAAAAGACTCGCTAACATAGGGTTATTTCTCGCTAACCTTGAGGACGCAAGCTTTTCCTTACCAGGAAGAAAGACTTTAGAGAGGTCTGGAAGATAAGTTCTGTCACAGATACCCATTATACAAGCTTGGCAATCCGTTCCGATTCCCACAGGTGTACACTAGCCTGAAATGTCAAGACAGCCCCTTTACTTAAGGGAGAAAGTTACCATACCGTGCCTCTCACCAGTGTGCAACGCCAACAGCTTCTCCTTTTACGCGTTTTTCTAGCATTCTCTCGTCGCTGTGGGTCAAGTCCACCGTGTCGGCCGCCCTTTTTGTTCGACTGTATTGTGATGCTGGGCAGTATATCATCGACGGCGCAAGAGCTATCGCATGCATTAGGTGGTGGTCCAACCGGATTTCCCAACGGAGGGCTTCCGACAGCATTGAGTAGCTCTGTGTCGCCTTTAGCATCATCTGAGTGGCCTTTGGAACTCCTCCTTCGTCGCTTAGCCTTGCTTGCGTATTGTTGGGGAGGGCGTTTTCCTAGATGCTGCACCGCTGAAGGAATTGTATGCTCAGGCACAAACAGAGCCTCATCCGACGAGAAGATACGACTGATTCGATTGTCCGATACACTATATGTAGACCAAGGGGCGCTTGCGGACGAGTCACAACGCACATAACGAGGGATACAAGTGGCGGTTGCCACTAAGTGATCCCGACTTCGGATATCCTGGTAACCTTCAGGCAACATTCCAGATAGTATATCGTCATCGGAATGCTCATGATGGGTAGTGAGGGTAGATTTGGATTCTCGTAGGAGATTCTGCTGTCCGCTCGAGCCCACGGGATTACACAGGTTTTTGGAAAAATACTCTGTAGTCATTAGCTCAGGTACAGATCTCAGTCAAGCCTTGGTTCAAGGGGCTCACCCTGAGTGCCATTGTCCCAGGGTTCCATATCCATCGCCATCTCAACAAAACTTGCAGTCCCATCGTCTTCGCTGTAAAGGATCTGTCCTGTTGATCCAGTACTCTGAGAGCTTGATGCTCCTTCGAACCACTCCATGCCATGAAGAGTGACTTGCTGTGCAACGAAGGGGTCCAGCGTGTCTACGTCCACACTTTCGGACAGCTCCAGTACCCGTCCTGCGCCGTCAAGGATCGAGAAGCTCTCCATATGTAGCGGTTCATGTGGCAGGCTGTCTTGAGGCGTATGTAAGTTGTACTCAAGGTCCGACGATGAAGCAACGGAATCTCCAATTGGGACCAGCGGTATAGCGTTGTGGCTTGCGGAACCCGATGCTAAATAGCCCATGGTGCTGCTCTGATCGCTTCCAGACGCCCATAGGGTTTCTCTGTATCGTCGATGAGTGTCGCTGTGGGTATCTGGATGATGTTTTTGATCCATAGTGGGTGCAAGCTTGCGTGTGCTGGAACTGCGATGATATATGAAATAACAGCTAAATAGGTATCTCTTAATAAGTCAATACGCCTGACGGGTGATACTCAAAGGCTTGCTGTCAACCAAAGTCAATCGCTAAGAAGGTGGCACTACACAAGATTATTGCGATTTGGGGGGCCCCGCCAGTTGATAATTCAAATACTGGATGGGTGGGAAAGAATACCCTAATTTCCAGCAACTTCCGGTGAAGATGCGTACTTCCCATCGTTTTTCTATAGTGTCTCTCGCCCTTTCGATGTCGGTAAGATCAGTACGTCCACCCAATTCGGAATAGGCGAAGATCTCCTCACCGGCCCTCGAAGGTTTCCCATTCGTTGCAACAACCATAACGGAAGTAAGGCCTGCGCGCCTTTCAATCTCTTGTTGGAAATGTGTTGTACACTTGATATTGGGCAGCTAAGCACAATTATATGCGAAGGGCAGCCAATTGCTGGTTGTCATTCTGCCGTGTAAAGGCTTGCAAGCAAGCTATTTCGGTCTTCATAGTGTGCCTACCGTAGAGCCTGAGCTCGAGACCAACGGAGGAACCAACAGCAGATCTTCCAGGGGCTGCCAGTAGGACTGAGAAATACAGTGCCAGAAAAAGCCCACCAAATGACTGAACTCGGATCACATCGCGCCACTGCTAAGTCTATGTCTTTGCTGGGTTATCTGAGAGTTGGGGAAAACAAAAGGCATAGGCTGGAGACATTGCCAAGCCTTACGTGCCGTTTGTAGAGTCACGAGATCTTGCTTTTGTGTGGCCTTGTAGGATGAATTGACCCAAGATTCGCTCCTAAGACAGAGCTTCGCTGAAGTACTCGAAATTCTCATGCGGAAGGGTCTTCATATAACAAGTTCTCCTATCTGTGGAGCCGATCCTTTCCATTTCAGATGAATTTGCTTCATTACACTGAGATCAAGCACACTTTCTTGAAACAATGACGTTGTAAATGCCTCTATGGACATCAATGGTTAAATTGGGAACTTAATTGCCCACACAACTCGCTCAATCGATGGACATAGACGTTATTGTCGCTGGCCCCCTTTTACAACAAGGCGCCCCAAAGCGAACAGTCTCCTGCAGAACTCAATCAGAAAGGCTGATATAGAAAGTCCTTACTACATTTACCCGGACTATTGCAGAACGAGGCTATGTCTCGAATGCTCGGACACCAACAGAGTCTCAGGGCTGGTGCAGCCGTAAGAAGCTTCCTTGAGTCACTACCATGGAATCGACAGCAAACGTTCCCTCCACCGCCAATGTAGGCTCTGATACACCGCCTGGCTTACCTGCTGCCTACGTTTTGTAGGTAATCTGGTTGCACCAAATCTCGATCATAGATTGGGGCGCATCCGAAAACGCATACCTACCTTTGCTTTTGTATGCAAGGACCCCGATTTCGCCTAGGGCTTATATTGATGGTGTGGTGGGGTTGCGGTATCGATGGGGCCGGTGTGGACTTGAAGCAGCATTACACAGTGCTTTGTGATTAAAGGACTGATATTGTCCATCTACTCGCCTTGTGTTGTCGTTCTTGGATGTGGACTCCTTTAGGGTCACGATCTGTCAAACTCTGCTATGAGCATCCTCGAAGCCATCCCGCGGTCATTGACCTGTCTTTGTTTTCGAACCAGTTGGCCTCAGAACGGAACGTAAAGGTACGATGTACGAGGTAAAGAGTGAAGCGTTGCTATGAATCTAATCTCCCCATAGTTGACAGAAGAGAATGACTGACTTGCCCCTTCCTGCACTACAGTACCAGTCAAAGGTCCTCTATCAGATCCTTATCCATAGCAGGCTCCTTGCTCACCAGGGGATCCATCCCTTCTACAGCCACCATCGCCTAACAGGTTTGTTTTCGCCTTCGCCATGACCTCATCCTCGATGCACCTTAACGCACGACATTACCATACGTTGCATAGAGGAGAGCAATGTCAATCGTTGACGACGTACCAACCGAACCATTTTCTGGTGTAATGCTACATACAATACAGCAGTGGCAGACCAAAAAAGGAGGAAAGCCTTTGACCGCCTCAATCGAGAAACACTCCTCCAATCAGGTACAAACTGGTTCTTGATTCCAAGGCTCCATGGTCGTACTTGATCGACACTACCATTGAATACTTCTGGGATATCCATGAGAACAAAAAGCGGTCGCCAGAATTCTTCAGTACTGTATATACGCTCAGCAATGAGAACTGACAATAACCATTATGAACAAGTGGAAGAAATATAACTTCAAGCGATCAAGATCAAATACGTATCTACCGAGCACATGGGGAAAGAACAGATCCCATAGAAACAAAGACAAATGTCCCAATGCGAAAGAGACAAGGTTCGGGCGAAGATCCATCTACCTCAGGCAGTCGCTGCGCTGTCATCGTAACTAGAACCTTCCTCTCCTCGACAGCCTCGTGGAGCATAGGTGCATGTTAGATTTGATGTACTGAAGATACTATCCGTACGATTCAAAACCTCCCTATCAATTACGTCGACCCAACAAGCTATGGATCAAACCGGCACCTCTACAACTATTCGAAGCTCAATACCGTCTTCTCAATCCCTCCAGTGTACTCTTCCGACCTTTGTGCAATCTTCCCATCAAATAAGAGGAATCCATATAGCGTCTACTACGTAGCCGGGTAATTGTTAATACGATATGCAAATACAGGGGAGTTAATTGGTCGCACTGCCAAAACAATCGCTAACTGTGGCTTTCGTATTAACAACATTTAACCCAGATACCGTAGTATTCGCCATCTAATACACGCCCACGAAAACCGTGAGCTCGGCTCCTTGAGTACCTTTTCCTCATCTTGAGTTGTGCGAAGCCGTCAACCTCGAGCGATTCCGAGTCGGGGTTTCTGTTTCAATTGAACGAGAATTGCGAATCTTCCACGCTCAAGATTTGCTTGGTTTTCCTCTCTACAATGTCTCGAACAATTACGGATAGCGCTTAGTCTTTCCAGGCAGTACGGTCCAAGAGAGTACTTCACGGGGCGGGAAGTTGTATTGAACCGATCATTTCATAGAGTGTCTTCTTACTCATGCCAGTCTTTATCCAGCTCAGCGCCTTCCTAGAAGAAAGATGTACAGTCCGAAAAGGGAAGCGCGCTTGACGCTCCAAGATATCATCCAAACCACACCACAACCGAACCGCACAAAGTGTCCCCTATTCAAATCACGGGCCCAATCCCAACCCTACAGCACCCCTTCCGGCATCCGTTCCGGGCACTTATCGTCCTTACAAACCGGATGAATCCGATACTCATATACTCCACTCCCCAACACATCCCCCTGCCCCTCCACAACCTCCAACCCCCCATAATCCTTCCACCGATCCATGCACAACGGCGCACAAACCGCCTGCACCACCCTCGGATCCAAACTCTTCCGCTGCAGCACATGCGAATGCTTCAACGTCCGATCCACCCCGCCCAAATGCACATTATCCGCCCGCCACCCATGCTGATTAAAGCAAAGCTGGCTGCCATTGAACACGCCCCCGTCGCGGATATCGGCGCAGTACTTGCCGTGCTGGAAGGCCATGCCGTCGCCGCACCAGGAGCCGTGGCCCTCGGAGGAATCGCACTTGTAGTCGACGCTGTAGGTGAGGTTGTACGCGAGCGAGTGGTACTGGTAGAGGTAGTAGGAGCCGGACATGCCGTAGGGGTAGGCCATGGGGGTGGCTGCACCGGTGGTGTAGGCGTTGGTGTGGCAGTAGCAGTAGGTTTTGTGGAGGATGTCGGCCGGGGAGGTCCAGGAGGGGCGGTGTTTCCAGGTGAGGGTTGGGAGGGGGTGAAGGAAAAGGAGGAGAAGGGGGAGGAGAGTGGTGGGGAGCATGGTGTGGGGTATTGAAAGAAGGGGAGTGTTTGGATTTCTCGGGGAGGTGAGATGTGTAGGCGCTCTAGAGCGCGAGGTATAGTAGAAACAGTGTGTGTGTGATAGATATGGTAGAAATCCCACCCAACACCGTCAAAAAAAATTGATTTTCTGGACGAGGGAATCTCCCAGTGTTGCGAAAAAGAATATTGTGCACATGCTGTATATATATGTATATATATATATTATCGAAACTCGACTCAACAAAGTTACTTACCTCGAAAAACAAAATAAAACGAACCACGGTTCCCCACTCCCCCATTCTGAGCAAGTTATCCCAACCCCAACCTCACACCCAGTAGTCAGTCTTCCTACCAAAAATCCCACCGCGGTAATAAAAATCGCATTCACTTTCTTTTTCACCAGAAACATTTCCCAAATCGGCCTTAACGCCTGTCCCCCCAAAATATAAAAAATAAAAAAATTTCCCAACCAACTGACCCCAAATATATTTTCCCTCCCTCCCTCCCTCTCTCCATTTCCATTTCCATTTCCATTTCCAGTTTTATATACATCTAACCCCGAGAAACGGCGACCGAGCGAGAGAAAATAAAAATAAAAATAAAACCCCGCGCAGCAGTCTCTTTCCCGAAAGTTTTCCAAGCTGTCAAAATTCGAAATGTCTCTACCAACCCATCTTTTTGCGGAAACTTTGTTTCTTATTAGTTCTGTACTCTCGATCTGTATCTCTTGGTTGGGATATGGGTGTGGGTGAATTAAGGTAGATTAGATGTGGGGGGGTGGTGGTGATGGTAAGGGAGGGAGGGGGGGTTCCGAACTGTGTGAGTGGTTGTGGCGTTGCTGCTGCTTGCTACATATCGCATAAGGTAGGGCGAGGGATTTCTTTCTGGGGGCTTATTTTTTCTCTCACATCAGTGGTTTTTTTTTTCAAATCTAGATGGTTGTTGGGATGAGGGGATGTGTATTTTTATTTTTATTTTTTCGTCTAAGCTTTGCTGATTTAGGCTTTGGTGTTGTGGTGGTGGTTGGTTGGTTGGTTGGTATCTCGTTTCTGTGTGTTTGATGGAGACCCGGGGAGGGATGGTTTTTGTGAGGAGGGTACAGTTCCCTTCTCGGGAGCGTCTCGTTGAGGGAGCATTTGAGTATCCGATTGGTCTTTCTGCCAGCGTCCATGGTGATTGGAGAGAAAAGCTCAAACGGGTAAAATTCCCCGGAAAAAAAACCCGCAAAAAAATCGCTTCAACATCATCTCCACACTACGAAGTCTGCACCTCCGCACCACCACCAACCACACCCGTCGAATTCAGTGACCCCCCCGCCACCGTCCCCGACGGCTCAACCCCAATCCGAATATTCCTCTCCACCTCGCTCCCCGTCGCCATCATAAAAACCCCCACGCTGAAATCCTTCCCCACCGCCTCCCACCCCAAACCCCGCGCCAAATCCCCCGCGTCCCCATAACACCTCAGCGACACCCTCCGCAACGCATTAAACACGTCCTGAAAACTCAGCACATCCGCGCGCTGGAACGGCCCCTTCGGATCGCCCGGCAGCGGCGGCAGCGGCGGCAGGTCCGGGAAGTCCCACAGCATGGCGATGACGACGGTGCAGGAGGCGATGGTGTAGCGACGGGGGACAAGCATGGGCGGGTAGCGCGGCTGGGGCGGGGGGGTGCGGTCGTGGAATTCGTAGCGGGTGCCTTTGTAGTGAATGTAGTCGGTGTAGAGGAAGCGCTCGACGGCTTCAAGGCAGTCTTCGGGGCGGAAGGTCGGGGTGAGCCAGGCGGGGGAGGTTGTGCACTGGGTTCTGGTGTTGGCGGTGAGGGCGGGTGGAGAGGAGCGTGGGAGGGCTGTTGCGGTTGCGAGGGAGGGTAGGTGGGAGAAGAGGATGGCGGTTATGATGTGGGCTGAGAGTAGGTGGTGCATTGCTGATTCTGGGGTTGGCTACGTTGGAGTTGGGTTTGGATTTGTAGCAGTAAGAGATCTAAATGAGATGAAAGTGAATCCGACCCTATGTGGACGGCATCGCTTGTCGGCTACTGTATCGTGTCCGACGAATGGACGAGAATGTCTGCCAGATATATCAGTGTCTTCCGACTGCCGCTTGTGTTAAGCGCCCAGAGCTCTGTGATGGAGTCAACCATAAAAGAATAAAAGTCGCCGAGAGCCAGATGGCAAGCGCAAGACATATGTATCTCTTTATTTTTGAAGACAATATTGCCGTCTACCCTTAATATGAACGAGACTGTGCCGAGCTGGATGAGTCTTAGGACTTTATCCGCCAGAGAGTTGAGCTGTTGTCGCTGTAAACTCCACAGTCTTACCTCTTGTTTTCTCAGTAGAAGCCTGTAGACCATGGCTCATTGCTCACACAGTACAAACGGAGCAAACAAAGCATCAGCCGATAGGGAAAGAGGGAAGGTTCGCCAGATATAAAGCAGCAAAAAGGTCCAAAAGTAGGTATAACAGGAACAAAGGCACAAACGTGTCCACGGATGAAAGGAGATCCAGGAACCGATTTTTTTATAAATGCAGCTTTTGAAATATTCATGACAAATCGCAAATAGATAGCAGTTCTGGGATATCCAATACCTCCACGAGTTATACTCCACGATTTATAGCAAGTACCTATAATCCGGACTCATATCACCCTTCTCCGTCTTCTCAAACTCTGTCAACCCCAAATCCGTTGCCGCTTTATCCCGGTTTCGGTTCTGTATGAAAATACTCACGAAATAGACGATGCAACTTGCGGCACTCAAACAAATGAATCCGATGCAGATACTATATCCTCGTTTGAAGCGTGGAGCGTCCTTTGCTATAAATGCATAGGTAGCAATAATTCCCCCTATATTGCCAAATCCTATCTGCCAAGCCGTCCCAATACTACGGCGGTGATGGCCTCCTAGGTTCATGTTGAACCAGCAGACGATTACGGGCATAGCGCTGTACGCTCCCATGGCGACAAGGAAGAGCGCAGCATACTCCACGTTGGGTTTCGTGTGAACGGTTAGAAGGATAGCGAATCCGGCAATGGCGATGGATATTGGTATCAAGGTAAAAGCAAAGCGGTGCTTTGTTTTGTCCGAGAGGAAGGCGATTACCATTGCAAAGACAAAAGCGCATGCCCATGGAGGAACGCTGTGAAGCTGTGTGCCGATCTGCGAGTACCCGTAGCCTCTGATGATGCCAGGTGCGAAGAATGCATAACTGCGAATTGCGTCAGAATACTTTGCTTTCAGAGGAAGTAGAAGTTCCACATACCCATAAGCTGGTACAATCAATCCAAAATACATAAATCCTCCGACAAAGATTTTGAAATCTTTGAAGACATTGACGACGTCTCTGACACCGATTGAGCGTTCTGCAGCGCTCCGTCCCTGGTCCTTGCGCAGCCTTGCCCTGACGTATGCACGCTCATCATCCCCAAGCCATTTGGCGTCCTCGGGAAAACTGGGGATGAGGAAGAAGAAGGCGAAAGCAACTACGCAGGTAAGAGTACCCTGAATTATTCACAGACTTGTCAGTGTCCAGATACTCAACAGGATCAGTCTCTTTACCTCCAGGATGAAGATCCACCTCCAGCCGTGGTAACCTCGCATTCCATCCATTTTCCCAATAGCAGAAGCCAGAAGGCCTCCAAAAGCACCAGCTAGACTGGTACTGCCGAAGAAGAAAGAGTACCGACGCTGGGCTTCAGAGCGCTTGTACCACATTCCGATCAAATAGAACGAGCCAGGAAACATGCCTGTCTCGGCAAGGCCTAGGAAAAATCGAGTCGCAAGCAGGCCACTGTAATTCTTTACCAATCCTTGCATTATCGTTACGAAGCCAAAAAGGAACATGCATGCCGATAGCCATACATGAGGCTTGAGCTTTTTCAAAAGGATGTTCGAGGGGATCTCAAACAGGATGTACGGTATAAAAAATATGGTGAGCGCCGTGTTGTATTCCGTGCTCTTCAGCTTAAGATCCTTTTGCAAGCCAAAGATCGAAGCATTGGCGATGTTCGTCCGGTCGAGAAAGGCTAGCAAGTATAGAATACTGAGGACTGGGATGACTCGGAGGTCGATCTTGGTGACCAGCTTTCGCTGCGTTGTATGCGATGGACATTGCACATGGAGGTCGTCGTCATGTTCGGCGTTGGGATGAGCGATATCTGGGTCGTAGTAGTTGTTCACATACGGCTGATCATGCTCCAGCGAGGAGTCCGGAGAAGCCGATGTCTCTAAAAATACATGCAATCAGCAAATGTTGTCGCCAAGGAGCGAACTGATGGCACACTGACTTTCTCTTATTGCCATTCCTGCGCCTCAAGTTCGGACAGCTTTGTGTGAGCAGGAAGAGTCCGCCACGACTTGGAAGTGATTTTACAAGACCAAGACGGATGACAGACGACAGATGACATTAATGCATCCTGCAAGTAAGCTTCATGCGGCAATCCTGACATGTTGGGTTACATGTCTTTTTTGTCGTCCATTTCCTTAACCCCACATCTCGGCACGGATGGCCGCTTAGTCTTGAACTGATGGCTTGTCATTGGCAGGGTTCGAGACCTGTGCCTCTGACTCGCAGACAAGCTTTCCCCAAGCGCGTACTGTGTAAGTTGGAGAGAACACGTGATCGAGCTAGATCGGACCCTATCTAAACTTCGCTGTTCGCACACGACAGTATAAACGTATAAACAGAGAGCAGAAAGTAAAGTATTAATGAACATGATAGAAAAGTATTGCAACGAGTATGCTGGCAACGAGCATCCTGCCGATATGTCGGCTTCACGCATCGCTGTGTGAAGCAGTTTGCCTCGCCACAACATCATAGCCGAGAGATAACTTGCTCGGTATCCTTTACTTCCAATGCCATGCATTCTATAAAGGCAAGTAAAGGTCTTGCCGATTCTTCCCTTTTTATATTGAATATATATAAATGCACTGTGGCTAGACACTATCATGGACACGTAAACTGATAGTCTTCGAGGAAGCTGGATATTTATTCCCACACTTTCAAACTATATTCATATGACGAGTGTAAAGGTGATTTGTTGGTAAAACGAGTAAGACTGTGGTGAACTTTGGCGGACGATTTGGTATTCGAGAAAGAAGTAAAGGAGTTTGAGCCTTGCTGATGGCTTTCCTCATTGCCTCGGATAGAGTCTTGCAGTCTCTGGGCGTGCAAGTGCAGGTATAAACGAGACGCCGCGTTCTTTACATCACTATCTCTATTCTCGACGCAATAACGACGGACCGTTGTAGGATGGGAGCAATTCCACAACCGTAAGTGAGAGGACTGCTGAGACACGGAGCAGGGTTTTCGTACGCTATTCCTGTGGGATGGGTGGCATCTTTGCTACTGATAGACCCGGACATAAAGCTTATGATGTATATCATACAACATGTTCTCTGACGGCTCTGAGTCAGTTTTGCCACCATCACCACAACCGCTTTGAGGCTATCCTGGTGGTTACCCTGCGCCAACTCATTCAGCTGGCAGTCCGGCATATCTCATCCCACAGCCGAGCAACCCAGGAAGACTTGATTTGGGTAACATGAAATCAGTCAACTCGGGGTCGGTTATCTTTAATGACGCTGTTGCCAGAGCATGGACATCGTCGCCGAACAGGATGTCTTTTTTGATACGGGTCGAGCAAAGGGCAGTACGGTCATTCTTCTCAGTTCACCTCTTTTATGGCTTTAGGCGTTTAGGTTGCTCCTTGGACCGTGAATGAGAACCCAATTCTAGAACGGTAACATGCCGGCGCCATGGAATATCATTCGACCGGCTCTTGAATTCACCCAACATTCCCATCGTAATTAGTGATCCTCTGTACCTCACGTTCACGTCTCACCGCATTAGGTCTATCCTGACCCTTTTTGAAGCTGGTAAAAAAAACGTCTTTTCACAGGGGCACCTCCAAGTGCACATAAGCATTCTCGTCACAAGTAAGTCTCTGCATAGAAAGTGCAATTTGGGCTTCGGAGCAAGAGAATCTGCGACACAAGTATCGCAGAAGCCTGGTGATGTGGAAACTCTCGATTTCGTCTGGTCATGGTCATTCCACAAGCTCTGAAATTCAAACAGCAGCGAGCCTTGACTGACCCCAGCACATCTCTTCCAGTGACGGACGCGTTGTCGCAAAAAAGCAGCCTGACGAAGCGTAAGGCAGATGATATATCTTCTCTTTCGACAAGTAGGCCGGTCAAGAGTATAAAGCTAAGACTGAATTAGACAAGTACAACGCAATTCTCGCAATTATTCCTTGTGACGTATGGCAAGAGATTCTCCTAAGATGCTCACTTGGGTCTCTTCTTAAGGCCCGAAACCATCTAGCGAGTTTCTGTCGATCTTGTCTTCGGGATCGGTTTGAAGGGAGGCAAGGTCCCGGACCTGTGGCCAAGAGCTACATACCCGCACCCCCAACCGGTCTCACAGAGCTCCAGTACGCCGACTTGTTGGTTGGCACAGGTTGTCAGAGTATACATTGCGCCAGTGGTTGAAGGACTCGGACGTATTGGGCCTTTCAACGCAGATGGCGCAATCACTGTCTTCGCATGAACACGATACAGGTATGATCTACCCTACCCTCGATAAAATCTCCAACGCGACTAAAAGCGTTGGTGATTTGGGACCCTTGAGATGGACAGAAAAAGCCCAGAGTACCCCGGCATAGAGGACTGCGTGCCTATGGCACGTCCCGTCTCGCTTTATTCAGTCGTGTGTATGCCAACTTCTATGCCCGAGACTCCAGCATGGGGCAACCCGGATGCGTAACTATAGACTCGAAATACGTAGCCCATGACAGTTCGGCCGTGGGAACGTTTTATGAGGGACGACTATGATGCCAACAAGGAAAGACAGCATTCCATACCGGATGTTATCCACTTCCCACCCTACTATGAGCTGGCGAGCTGCGTCGAGCGAGCGGACCTGAGTACGAAGATTGCTTTCCCCGAGCTTTTTCACGTTCAACAAACCCTCTCTACTTTTTCCCCTAAATCGCCCAATAGAAAATCTCCAAAAACACAGCTCAATTGTTCTCGTTTGACTGTTTTGAAAAAGGGTATTACGATCCTAAGCAAAAATCATCGTTCTGGGTTTTTGATTCCGTAATGTGGGGGGTAAGACAGCGCTTTTGTTTGTCTCTCCTACGGTAGGAAGTTCTAACCTCGCGTGCTCGAATTGTGTAGTTGGGGGAGTGGATGAAGGTGATTTAATGGAACGCAGGCTGTGGAGGAGGAGAAGGATGCCATCGGACGCCCTCGTCCTGAACAAAAGATTTTGGAAGATCTAATAATCTACTTGTAGTTCTAGGTCGAGCTTCTATGTCTAGATCGAACTTCTAGATCTAGTTCTAGCGTTCTATGTCGGTAGCTATGCGCTGGGAACAAAACTCCATTTCAAATTACCACAAGAATAACGCCTGGACTGGATGCATCACCACTACCCGCACCTCTCACCAAAGACCTAAAGTCGCCGTCTGAGAAGAGCAGAACCTACGAGCTCGGCGCCAAGGTCATACGATCCTCTTCCTTGCTAGTAAAGGGTACGCCGAGCTCTAGTAGCTTAACCATGACATCTCTAAACTCGCTGAAGAAGGCCTGGTCGTCCTTGGCATAACGCTCAACGTGTTTCTTAAAGTCCTTGTCCTGGATGAGCGCCATATCCGTCGGCAGCATCATTAAACTCTTGCTCCCGACATCTTGGTACTGCTTCGGTCCACTCCACTTTCTGAAATTCCACTTCTCCCCCAATAACAACCGGTAATAGTCATTACTCATGACCGTTGGGCTAAAACTCCAGGGTCCTTCGAATCCACTTCGATCAGTATGGCAGCGGCCGAGCGCGTGTGCACCGCTTAGAGCGACGATTTCTCGATCATCGAAGCCCATGCGCCCAAAGATGGCGCGTAGGTGCTTCTGTTCTTTGGCGCCGTCGGGAAGTCGGCCGTCGGGAGTGCACATGGCGACATCACGGTCTTGGCGGCCAGGACGCCAGGGGATGGTGGGACCTTGCATCTCTTGGATGGCGCAGACGCCACCGAGGGTCCAGAGGTCGGAGTAAGAGATCCAGGGGAATTTTTCTAAAACCCAGAGTAAGCCTAGAGTTCCAACATCAGGGGAGGAGGAAAGTACGTTTGGTTGGTTCCATAAAGTCACGAGCAGCTTTGAGACCAGAGTTGGCGCCGTGGTCGGATTCAGGGGCAAAGCGCATAGTTGCACCGTTGGAACCGCCAGTGCCAGTTTCCTTGTCGTAGCTAGACTACGTCAGCCTCCGAGAGCGTGGCTGCCGGATGGAATGGTACGTACGTCCCGCTGCAATGCCATGCCAATCGTACGAGTACTGGACCGTAGCTCCCATCATCATAGTCATCCTTCTCCGCAAGAGCCTTCGCTAGCTCATTGTAGACCTTTTGATAATCCTCCTTCGTTGGCGTCAATATCCCCGTCGTCTCGCCCGAACTACCCTTTTTCAAGTTTATATCCTGGTTCATGTACATGTACGCTCCCGCGCCACCCGCCAGGGCAAGTCCTCCGAGTCCAAGGTACAAGCCTGTGCGTGAGGTTTGACCTGCACCGGAGGCGTAGCCACGTCTGGAGGAGGATTGGAAGGTTTGGCGTGAGAGGGCATGGCGAGCGTGGCGAGCGGCAGTGGATCTGACGGTTGAGGTTACGGGAGTCGCGTGGGCGGCGAGGCGGGTGAAGGATTTGGCTGCTGAGGCCATAATGGCGGCGATGGGATAAGTGATGGGAGGTGTAGGTTTGAGATCTGGGGGTTGCCTGAGTAGCAGAGAGCACGTAGATGAGGGTCTCAAGCGGCCGTGAGTAGTGGTTGGGGTTTTTCACGGGTTTGGGAATTGTAAAGGAAGAGTCAACGGGTCTTTCAAGGTCCCGAGGAGATTAGATTATGCCCGCTAAACGTCAGCATAAAACGAAAAATTCATTGGTTCAACATCCTTGCTCCTCTTTCAATCTTTTTGTTAACAACAGTCACTTCACTTATACAATGACTTTTGGATGGGCAAACACAATACCGTTCCATCACCCAACCAGCCCCGCTCAACATTCTCGTGACCATTGCCACGATCATCACGCCCAGCAGCGCGCTCTGCTGGTCCTCCACTACTCATTCACTCATTGATGATGCGTTGAATACCTTAGTTCGAGCTTCAGATAAGGTTGGACGATCGATCTCGAAAGATCTATGTATGTAGAGGGCAGATTCCGAAGATACATACATACAGTAGGGGCACAGATCGGCACAAGCACCACCAGTACATATTCCGTAAGGTACCTTGGGCGTCAAAAGTCACCAAACAGTAACCGGCTAACCGAGGTTTCCCCACCCCCCACCCCCCACCCCCCACCCCTCACCAGCGGTTTATTGACACTTTTGACGCCTACCTTACTGGTGAAGGATCTGTCGGCATACATAACAACTTACAACCCGCCCCCCTTTCACGTTCAGCAGCTTCGTTAATAGCCTTGAAACACGAAGTAGTGTGTTCATATCCAGGCCCACACATGCTCTACATAAAGAAGCATATCCAACCGGGCGTCCTTTAGGATCAGGCGCCATGTTGCCCCCGAACATCTTCGACTAAAGATGGACAATCTAGAACACTGTGCATGTTAGTACTATTTGGGCGATGCACAAAATTGTAGAATAGTCCGACGGATATGTTAACGGCCGGTGGAATCAATCCGATACTGATCGGAAGAGGTTCGGGAGGGAACGAGAATACACTGAATCAATGAGGATGAGTTTGAAGCCCGGATTGTAGAAACAAGACATTTAAACTGTTCTCTATTTTATGTACGTAGGTATTTAGTATACCAGACTGATGCATCTGTGGTTAAATTTCAGAAAGTTGTAGTCGCGATATATTCGCACATCCTCCAACAGAATAGGTCCGTTGTTCGTTTTCTAGGAACGTGGGCTGCGTTGATTCGGCCAACGATTTGTCGAGGTGACTTAATCCGGACGAAGAATCTCACAAAAGCCAGGCGAGCAGAACACCAGCTCCAACTCCCCAGCTCATCGAACTACCGTCGATCTTGCTCGCCGCACCAGTGAACTTGGCAGTCGCACTCGCCGTTGGCGCTCCAGTTCCGCTCGCAGAGGTCCCGGTAGCACTCGCCGTTGAGTTCTGCACCATGATGTAGTTACCCGCCACCAAAGGCCCGACACCTGCCTGTTTCGACAAAGCTAAGATATCAAAGTTGAATCTGTTCATTCCCTGGTCCACGGTCCCCGAGCTGAACTGAGTCTCTGGTGCCGGAGGCATGAATGCGCTAGTTTGGGGGAACAGGAAAAATGTGTAAATGTGCGGAACATCCCCCTGAGGAGGCGCCGGACCCTGGTAAGCTGCGATGGGCGCAGACTTGTTCGCAAAAGCTCCGTTGGAGCTGAATTGGACGTCTGTTTGCCAGTAGTGGAGGCGTGTGTACCGATCGGGGCCGATGCCGGGGGCTTTTGCGCCGGGGAAGGTGGAGTTGATGAGTCTACCGGGGATGGAGAAGTCGACGAAAAGGACCATGTAAGTTGTGTTGGGGGTCGCGGAGGGGTGGCTAATGGTGGGGTAGGACCTGGTTACTAAGGATCTGTGAGCACTACATGGTAACGAGCAGGGAGGAGATGGCAGATACTCACGTGTCTCTGGCAGCATGATGCCAGGTGTAGCGACAGTGGAGCCATATTTCACAGGAAGAAGATTGCTGGTGGAGGGCTGAACGCCCTGAGGTGTCTGGCCAAGAGTAGGAGCGGCGAGAGCGGCGAGGGAAAGAGCGAGGAGCTGGAAATGCATGATGGAAAGTTATAACGAGCGATTGATTTGGGGCTCAGGAACACGAGCTTATATACAGATAGTACATATATGAAGGAAGAAGTGCAGTTACCGAGATTGGATGTAAATTTAAACGGATTCGCAGCGTAGCCGAGTCTTAACTCCGGGCGTGTCAAAGACCGGGCTTTCCACGTGCTTCTTCCATTCGTAGGAGAATAAGATAAAAACACCAACAGTGCTATACTACTAGAGCAGTAGCAATTGATGTTGGTGGATTACAGATATGCCGATGACCCGGGCTATTTTATTTGTTCAGATCTGGGACCTGCAGGATCCTCAGGCTCAACCAACCGCCTTGCGGCTCGACCGGTGCAGCGGGAAGGACTTTCGCTGTTGCTGTCACGTGAGTGTCCCCTCCACTTTTCGCCATGTGCGGCAATTCAAAGAGGATGGAGTTCCCATATTGAAGTACTAAAGTAGGATCAGATTTGCATATAAACAACTCTGGATCAACATGGGATATACCAAAAATTCATTAGCCTATCGAGAATTTCGAGTATGAGTGCCGTAAATCATCAACGTGGGAATAACCTTTCTTCTTTTCCTCTTTTACGACGCAACTACCCCAAACAACACCCCCATCGCAATGGCCATGCACGTCGCAAATCCATTTCCAAGAGCTTTGCCACTCACCGCAGCCCCTGTGAAGCCAGTGACATTCCCGCTCCCATTTACCGATCCAGTGGGGGTTGCGATGAACGCCGTACTACCCCCAACAACTACGCTTGATGCTCCTGGCGCCAGACTAATGACTGTGCCGGAAACTGTAACTGCCGAGCCAGGCGAGAGCGTCTGTCCGGCCACGACGAATTGGGACAGCGAGTTCTCGGTGATTGTCGACCCGCCAAAGGTTATGGAGGGGAGTGCATTGGCCGTAAGAGCAAGTGGGATAGTGCTGGCCCCAACAACGACAGAAGCGCCGTTCGAAGCTACAGAGACGACGGTGCCGAGTATAGTGGCGGCTGCGCCACCAGGTGTGAGGGTAGTCGCACCGGGGATGACAATATTCCCGTTCGGTCCTGTTTGAAGTTGTTGCCCTCCGACTGTCGGCAAGGGTGAAGCCACACCAACGGGGAGGGCAAGGGTACTGGTGCCTATGACCACGCCGGCGCCGTTGGGTAGTAATGATACAGGAGTACCGGAGATTGTTGCTCCAGAGCCTCCGGCGGTCACTGTCGCGCCACCGGGCAGTATTATGTTGCCATTTGGTGCAAGCTGAATCTGCTGACCAGCGACCGTAGGTAGAGAAGATGGGGCTCCTGCAGGTAAGGCGACTGTCTTACCACCAACAACAAGACCCGCACCATTCGACATCACCGACACCATAGTACCAGAGATAGTAGCAGCATTAGCACCAGGACTAAGTGTTGCGAGTCCAGGGATAACAACATTTCCGTTTGAAGCAGTCTGGATCTGTTGGCCAGCCACGGTTGGTAAGGGGACTGTTGCAGTGGGCTGCAGTGGAAAGGCATTGCCGCCAATGACAACGGAAGATGCCGAAGGCCCGAGGCTTAATTGAGTGCTGCCAACAGTAATGGCAGGACCACCAGGAACGGGTGTTTGACCAGAGACGACAAATTGAGATTGAGAATTGGCGGTTATGACAGAGTTCCCAACCGTAGTCACAGGAGGTTGCTGTGCGGGGATGACCGATACGGCAGGAAGACTGACAGGAATTGGAATAGCTACTGTGGTGCCACCAGCAATGACCTGGGAAGGATTGACAACGACCGGTTGATTTCCAACAGTGGTTGTCACTGGTGGCGACCCTGGGGCGGGTCTAAAGGTCTGGCTGTTGATGATGACATTATTCGAGGAGATCGCAATCGGTACGTTGCTTACGACCAAAGTAGTTGAAGCAGAGGGAGGGCCTGCAGCTGGAGTCCCTGGAATAGCCACAGAGGCAATCATAGTTCCGGGCGTCGGGACTGAAGGAACACCCAAACCACTCAGAATCAATCCGGCTAGCCCTGACGCTATTGTCGTCGGCGATTTGGGAACCTGTGAGATCGTCTGTTGTTGTGGGGGTTGGGGCACAGGTGAGGTCGTCACAGAGCCGGGTGAGCTATTTCCGGGAGCTTGACTGGTTGCAGAAGATGGATTGTTAGTAACAGGTTCGAGGACTCTTGGCGATGGACTAGCAGTTACAGCAAGAGTGGTTGCAACAGGGGCTGGAGTAAAGCCGGCGTCAGTGGGCGGAGGAACAGCAGGAGCAACTGATGTAGTGAAAGGTTCCGAAGGAGAAAGCGCACCCCCGGGATTAGCAGAAATGGGTCCAAGTCCAGCAGCTGTTTTTTCTACGCGTGCAGGCGCGGCACAGGCTACCGAATCAAATATGAAAATCCCTACGTCTAACGTTGGCTGGCCGCGGAACGTACCAACCTCACAGTTGCTGATGTTCACATTCTCATAGGCTGCGAGCTGTCCGATAAGATCTGAAGGCAAAGCGCCTGTCGCCGTTGAGTTGCCGGACCAATCAACATTTGGCTTCCCAGGGTAAGCAGAAAAGAAGGGGACCGGAACAGTGATGGTTGACGTGGACGATGCTTGTTGAATTTCAAGGACGGAGAAGAAGACGTAAGGGGTTGGAGTCGTGGCGGTGTAAGCATAAGTAGCTCCATTGTACGTAATGTCCGGTCGTAGTACATCAGTCACGCCTGCAAAGGTCGGAGTGGAGAATATAGCATCTGTCCCTGTCCCTGTTTGGGTATTTCCAGTTACGGTGTATGTCCGTGTGCCTGCGGTTCCAGTACCAGTAGCTGTTGTGCCACTGAGCGTAATAGTAGTTGTAACACCACTACCGGTGAAAGTTTCGCTAGAGGCTTGCTGAGTATATGTAGATGTGTAGGCGGACTCGGTGAATGTTTGTGTAGTGCCGGAATTGATGAATGTGAACGTAGTCGTATGGTTTCCGACCTCGACGACTGTTGGAGTTGTGAAGTTGATGAACCGTGTAGAGGCTGCATGTAAGCCAACTGGGAAACTGTACGGTGCCAGCGTTACGATTGGCGCCAGAATGGTGCCTCCAGAGCTTTCAGGGAGGATTGGGCAAGCGTGCGTAGATGTATAATTGTAAGTGACGGAATTCCAGTATAGCAGGTTCGCATTTGGTGCATTAATGGTGCACCCGCCGGGCCGGGGTCTTGTAATTGTGACAAGTTTGACGGATGTCCGATGGATCGTTGTAGTATTCTGATCAGACCCAGTCCCTGATAACGTATAATTACCTGCAGAGGGAAAATTGGAGGTACCATAACTCGAAGGCGCCGCTGTGACTGGACCTGAGGACAATATGGGATATGGAGCTGCTTCTGAACTTGGGATTGCAGTCACGACCGAGACGCGGCTCCCGCTTGGGATTTTCCCACTTGGCGTTGCGGTGGGGTATGGAGTCGCTGTTGAGTCGGAATATGTCAAGAAAAGTTGTGGCCCTTTGAACATTTGTTAGCATTGGATATGTGCTGTTGAATCAATGCATCAAACGTACTTGCGACTGCAGGAGCAACCAGCGAGATTACCAAGACGTAGAACAGTGACAGGAAACCCATGATCGAGGGATCGATAGCTCAGTTTTCCAATTTTCGCAGAGCTGCAGATCAAAATTCCAACTCAAACTCTCACAACAACGATAAAATGCGAAGGTATCCTTCAACACAAACACAGGAAAGCCCAAGAGAAGAGCAACGAAAACAAGAAACCGCTCTTCCGTGTTTGCGAATGTGAGAAATCCACATGGCGACGACCCAACTTTCGACAGACGCCGATGCTAAGATATAGCTCTGTCACTCGTCAGTGTCCTAGTCGGGCCTTAGCATACCGTACATACTGTAGTGCCTCCGTACTAAGGTATGCACTGTACCACTGTAGTAACTGCGGCTGAAGAAATGCAACGCTTAAAACGTTTTCTGGGTCAGCCATAGGGCAGCTGCTTGTCAGATTCCCTGTTAGTGCCCAACATCGTCGGATTTCATGGCGTCGATTCAGTGGCTGAATTGAGAGAACCGGGGAGGGGTAAACGGTCCTCGAAGGATTCTCAGTTGATCAGTTCCTACAATAGTAAAGTGTGATTCCCGTCGGGCGACCAAGAGTGGATGGCCATCGAGTACATACTGGTAACACGTGATGGTTCGCTCAAGTTCGCTGTTGCGCGCTCAATATTGGGTTTTCTGGCGCTTTCCTTTGGTGGTCACACCTGCATGCTGCACGCGCCCACGGGTACCATGCAAATGTTTATTTTTGAGTCTCTGGAGCTAAAACAACTTTAAAAAGCATCAGCATCTGGCGATTGCCGTCCGTCGGAGTTGCCGGTCGATGCTAGAACCCCAACGATTCATCATAGGCAGAGTCGAGTTTTGGTAATGCTGTGATTGGATATAGAGACTATTACCGTAGCAGCACAAGTCACTATCGAGACATTTGAGCGATGTTTGCTTCAGGGGGAAGATTAGATATGTGACATTAAAATTCCGAAAATTCCAACACATTCTGTCCTCACTTCCCCAAGGCTACTGGTATCTATAAGCCTTCCCTTTCTAGAGAACTCCAGACGCTTCCGCTCACTGGCTCCCCCAAAAATACAACATAGCTGACATGAAGCCGAATATAATGACAGAAGCCGAAGGAAAAGAAACATCCTCCCTAGGCCGTAAGATTTAAGAAGGTTTAATCCTTGGGTAATTGCAACGTCCCTACCTATCGAGACCGTTCTCTACACCCTTTGCGACAATGTTGTATGTTTTAGACATAATACTGGCGTCTGCTGTCCCTCGAGCTCCTGTGGTGTCCGCTACCACTGCGAGAATGGCCGCGTCTGTCATAAAGTCGTTAGTCTCAATCCTGAGGTGACTTGAACAGCGAAGCAAAGGCATACCGAGAGTCGTGGCTTCTACGTCTATATGTCTCCTTGACGACAACCTCCTTGTCCTCCGTTCTGTGCATGAAAAGCAACAGAAAGGACGTAATGAAGAAGAATATGCAGTTCATTATACCGAATGCAAAGGACGCCTTGAGCATTGCGCATGTCTTGTTGATGTTGGCCGAAAAAGGTGAGTTTCCGCTAAACCCATTGGGTCCGAGCGATACGTAGTAGTCACCATTGGAGGAGAAATTCGAGCAGTTGGCCGAAGATATGCCGCGGAGCTCAAAAACGCTCGCTATGAACGCTCCGACGAAGGCAAGGTCGACGAAAGCCACGAAGTAGGCAGAGTTCCTAGTTGACTTTCGCCGGAACAACGTAGCTATGGCCCACACTGCTCCCAATACTGAAGTTATGAATAGTACTCTAGAGGCATAGTCAGTATCAGGATCGCATGTGAGAGATGTAAATATTATGGGTATAGAATACTCACAAGACATAATTTGGTGTCAGCTCATTGGCAGTTTGAAATGCGTGAACGAAGTAAGACTTATGCCATGTCAGTTGATTTTCTAAGGCCGTTCTCTTCAGAATAGTCAATAATTACCAGCATTCCTAGCGTGGGTATGAGGGTCAGGATTTGGCATATCCGCCAGAAGGTGAAAAACAGCCCGGCAATCATTGTGACGATGAAGGTTCCCTAGGACCGCAGCTATTGGCGCTGCTGTGTGCACGAAACCGGTAGGTAGGTAAGGCGCACGTTGCAGGGCGTTTGCCAGATGAACAGTGATGATGATCGATTCAAAGTGGGAGGAAGGTCTGGCGGAGAGAGCCTGATGGATCACGCAGGCTTCAATTCACTAAAACAGCCTCTGTAGAGTTCGAAGTGAAGATAGCAATGAAGCGTTTCAATTCCGGAAGGTCTGATGTTCAAAGTAGTTGCTTATTTGATACCGTACGTGCTTGTCGTCAAAGTGACAGGACGTCCTATCGGCAATGAGGGAAACAAATGACGTATTGCTGAGGGCGCGATACGAAGACACTGTTATGGGGAAAAGGTACAGTGGACACAGATTAATATGTACAGGACCGTGTCTAGATGAGATGATGGAAAGGATCAGGTTTTGGTGGTCATAATGCTCGTTACTCGTAAGTCGATGGAGGAAGGCTGGGTATTTTGGTGGGGCTGGGAAGTGAAGGGAAACTTGGTCTCCTCCCGCACCACCTTAAGGTACCTTAAGTTCTACGGAATACTGTAGCCGATATATCGTCAAGCGCAATCTGGGCGATCATCGCTTAGACTTACTTTCCTTCTCACCACCCACGGACAGTGGTGAAGAACCAGCGTTTGGCATGCCCAGGAATACCGGTTCACGGGTGTCAGCAGCGAAACCGTGGCCCATCGCATTTGAGCTAAACCCAATACCAATGCCGTGGCCCGTGGAATTCAAGCTCAAGAAAAATCTACACTTGGTTACCTACATTGGAAGGACGAACTGAATTGGTGCCCTACGATCATTTCATAAAACTGCCTGTTGGGTGATTGGGAAACTGAGTTCTCAGAGACCATTAAAATAGAGCGACTGATAGCATTCAAACAAGCGGTCAGCCTTTAGGCTCCTCCAGCGTCGTATTTCCTAAACCTTCTGCTCCTTCGCTCCAGCTAAATCAACATATTTCATGCGTGTTGTCCATCATGCATTTGACCTCAGCGCAACCGACATCTTCAGCTACGACGCCGATATAACGCACAAGCAGAAGTATTGCAAGTGGGGCTACACTTTTCTGGAGCTGGTGGAATTAGAATTCCATTGACGGGCTGATGGGCATGACCCAGGATGCAAGTCTCTTTTCGAAGAAGACAGCTGCAAGCTTCCCGAAGCTGAGCATAGCCGTAGCAAAATTCAGCACAGCATAGACAACTGTCCAAGGTTTAGTCGATACAAGGATTTAGGGCGTGGGGTTTCAACTCACTCCACGTGATTGTAGCAACGGTGAATTCGACATGTCTGTATTCGTAGCCACGTCATTCTTCAACTCGTGTCGCAGAGTCTAAAAGCTCGTCGAGTGATGATGTCTCGCTCTTCTTGTGTGATCTTACCAAATGTGCAAAACTCTTACGTCCTCAATGGAGTAATACACCGGTCGCATCGGAATACCTGTCTTTTAGAGTAAGCAAGAAACCTCAAATATCTTCATAATGATCTCAAAGGAAGCTCATGAGCTTATCTTGGCTTCATGGTAAATCCTTAGGTACTCATAGCGTCTTCGGATTCTGTTCTTCTCACCGACCCTTCGGACACAAGTAGGTCAGGCTTAACAACGACCATGAACGCTTTCATAAACTCCAGTACTCCTCTACTGTTATCAAGATTCGTGACCATGGATATGTAACCATCGGGTCTAACCAAGGCCATCACCCCCTGCATTTCGGATACGCCATGTGCTGCATGTCCTACTCCACCCACATCCTCGTAGACCCGTGAAATCCACTTTTGGAAAGGGTTGGGTAACTGGTCCAGCTCGATACCGAGGTGGGGGGAGGTGTGGATGAGGTAGAGATCAAGGTATCTACTTCCATCGTATTTGTCATTAGACCTTGTGCCCTCATCTGGGAGTGGCTGGGGTTCAGACGAGTCAATCTTGCCAAAGTAGTAGAGAGGTGATTCAGAAGACATCAAAAAATTAGACAGCGCTTGGAAAACTGCAAACGACAAGAGTTTGCCGATGAATATGCAGAGATGAAATCGATCAATTGACGGCATTTCACCAAACAAATCCACGATAGTTCCATCCACATGCCGTGTCAAAGTCATTGTATACAACCGTTGGCCTGCTGTAAGAGGCTCTATGGCAGCTTGATTAATCTGTGCACGTACGATGTTGTTGGTGGTAAGGCCTTCGGGATATCGATGGCCACATCCGCTTGTGAGCTTCTGGCTTTGCTTGTTGAGCACATAGAATCTGGCGAGACCCAACGCTTCTTTCTGCGTATGAGTGTTGGCAAATTTGGTATCAAAATCATTGACTAAGTTTGCAATATGTCGTCTTTCAATTTCGTAGGTGTCGAGTAATTCAGGCTTAGCGATACCTTTAAGCACTAGAGCAAGCTTCCAGGTGAGGTTATACGCGTCTGCCATGCCAAGATTCATACCTTGGCATCCATAAATTGAATGAGTATGACATGCCTCACCTAGCAGAATAACGTGTCCTTGAGGGTCAGTGAAACGATCTGCGATACTTTGACTGATTCGGTAGCGGCTGATCCAGGATACGTTGGTGACGTCGATCGTGTACGGGGAGAGAATATCTTTGATATGAGTCTGAAGGATTTCGAATAACAGTGTAGAGTTTGTTTCTGGGAATAGTATTGGAGGCTCAATAAAAAAGCTTGGGACTCCGGCATCCAATCGATCGATATCCTCCGGACTGAGTTGTACGCATATGCGGACACCATCCTGGCCGTTTGGTATCAGCGTACAAACCCTTTGAGCAGACGATAGCACGCAATGTCTTCGAATATCCGGAAAGTTGGTATCAGCCAATACATCTGCAACTGCCCATATTTCATGCCTTCCTTGTGCTTGTACCTGAACACCTGCTACATGCCGGACTATGCCTCTAGCGCCGTCACTTCCTAAAATGTATTTTGTATGCCATACCTCAATGACGCCGGAAAGGTGATCCTTCACATAAGCTTTCAAAGGCCAGGTGTGGCTTGCGTTGGCATCATATGCGTAGTGTATAAGCTCTTTCGGACGATCAATCCCCAAGCCTCTAGAACCTAGGCCTGCTTCAAACGCCGCTTCTGTATTTCCTTGGTCGGTTACCAGAACGTATGGGAACAAGGTGGTACATGTCACTTCTGGTCCAACGCTACGTCTCGAGAGTCGGCCAGCGACGCCGTCAGGACTCCAGAAAGCAATCTCACTCATACGATTCCCCTTTTGATCCAGAGCATGTTGCAAGCCAAGGCTACATAAGATTTCTTGAGTTCGAGGTTGTAAGCCTAACTAGCATGTCAGTACAATCCATTCGAGCATACTATTAGCATCACAAACTACTGGCATGACCCGCATGAACTCTAGACGACCGCTTGTCAATGATGCGCACGTCGACCCCATACCGAGCAAGCGTTAAAGCTGCAATAAGGCCCGTGGGGCCTGCGCCCACAACGAGGACATCGACAAAAAGGTCAACCCCAGGTATCGATGTAGGCATATCAACTAGGCCAGAAGAGCCTGGACACGACGAAGCCGACTAACCGATACAAAAGCAAGTACTGTGCAAGTCAAAAGACTTAGGAACAAAAGTATTTGAATCACAGTAAAGACAAGAGATGATTATGTAGCCCAGCATAGCTGAATTAGATATTACGGTTCAGCGCCATTCGAAACCTCGAGGCAATTGTGATGACGGCAGCGGATCCATTGGCTCTGAAGTCAAGCGAGACTCGTTGTCTACAACATCGTGAGGCTGCTCCGCCTCCGCTAAATAGGTACCGTATTGCTTGAATGAGTGATGTTGGTGATGGTTAGCTAGATAGATAACAGGAGCGAGCAAATCTTTAACAGGAGCAGCTTCCGACTTCCGACTTCCGACTTCCGACAAGAGCGGGAGGCGGTAGAATAGCATGCAATTGGGAGTATCTATGGCCGTGCGAACATATTGAATGCACCTTCAAGTAATGAAGGTCTATCACTGCGTCACGCAACTGCTCTATCCCTAGTGACGTTGGGTTTGGTCCACAATGTCGAGGTTAAAGACGGATCTAAGGCTGTGCGGAGTCTACCGCTAAATACATGATCATGGCGCACAACAACACCCACGATGATCATCATGAGACTCAACGGGGGATGTCAATTGTTCCATATGGGAGCAACCGGGAGGTGGTACTGTCAGTATGTCTATTCCATATCTCGAGTGTCGTAATTAAACCATCCTCTCTCTATAGCCGCCACAATGATTCAGTCGTCGTGTTTGATCCACAGTCTAAACAGCTAGTCCTTCGCGATGCCTCGCCTGACGGCAAACTAGAGCTTGCCGATTGTCCTTACTGCCATTGCTCCTTGCGAAGAGAGGAAAATGGCCATGGCCACGAGCAACGCAGCCCAAGTCCAGGTGTGGCTGGAGGAGGCTTCGTCAGTCCGGAGTACTTCCGTATGCTACACCAAAGCCTGCCTGGTTCCGAGAATTCTTCGGCGCCACCATCTCCTCGAAGACGATTGGTACAACCAGTTGGCTATCGACATAGCTCTCCGATAAGTACTGGCCAAGGCTCAGACATCCCAAGCAGGCCGCCTGGCTCTCCCCCTTCTCCGTCTGGAATATCTTCTGCTGCGTTTAGTCCAAATTACTTTCAAAGATTCTTCGTGGAAGAAAAGGAGCTTGGGAGAGGAGGTAAAGGTGTGGTTCTCCTTGTTAAACATGTACTGGACGGTGTAACTTTAGGTCACTTTGCTTGCAAAAGGGTTCCCGTTGGTGACGATCACGAATGGCTAGAGAAAGTTCTGATTGAAGTTCAACTTCTACAGTATCTTTCTCATCAGCACCTAGTATCCTACAGGCATGTCTGGCTGGAAGACACCAAGCTGTCCAACTTTGGTCCTAGTGTGCCATGTGCTTTTATTCTCCAGCAGTATTGCAATTCGGGCGACCTCCATAACTACATTATGAGTCCCGCAAAACCGTCCGACACTGCTCATCAGCTCAAGGAAAGATTAAGACGTCGTTCCAAAAACGAGCTGGAACCACCTCGAGAGCTGCGCGGTCGTAAGCTACAGTTTGAAGAGATCTATTCATTCTTCAAAGACATCACATCTGGCCTCAATCATCTTCACGTTAATGGCTACATTCATCGAGATCTCAAACCCAGTAACTGCTTGTTACACGATGCGGGAAAAGGGCTCAGAGTACTGGTCAGTGACTTCGGGGAGGTCCAAGTGGAGCACATGGTTCGCAGATCTACGGGCGCCACTGGCACCATATCCTACTGCGCGCCAGAAGTGCTTCGACGCAAGTATCCCTCGGGTGCCTACGGCAACTTCACCACCAAATCCGATATCTTCTCTCTAGGGATGATACTCTACTTTCTTTGCTTCGCTCGACTACCATACCGCCACGCCGACAACTTCAATGAAGAAAACGAAGATCTAGACTTACTTAGGGATGAAATCACATCTTGGAGCGGCCTTCACGACGAAAGAAAAATGCGTCCCGACCTCCCAGAAAAACTCTACACCTTCCTCCGCCGCCTCCTCTCCCTCGATCCAGCGGACCGACCCAGCGCCGAAGAAATCTTATACGGCATTAAAACTGGTTCTGGCCTCGACGAAATCTCAGACGCCCGTCCGCCATCCAACCACGCCTTCGACGACCTCCGCAAGAGTTCCCGTATCTCACCGATCGATAGCCCTCAATCCGGGACCCCAATGCCCCAAACCCCAACTCGCAAAATGTCCACCGGCTTCGTTCGTCCTGGCGGGCCTGCCAAGCTCCGCCTGAACTCGTACCCCAAAGAGCACACCTGGGGCTCCCCAACCGCCGAAGACGAGAGCCCGACAGCTACAAGCCCCAGCCGAAGTCTCGTGTTGCAAGACCGCTATCCTTCCCCAACCAAAATCCGCAAAATGCCGCAGCTCGAAGCACCACCCCCACGCCCCCTAGCATTCCGCCTGGACGTGCATAACCCAGCTGTTCAACGCACCCTGCACGTAGGCTTGCTGCTGCTCAAGATTTTCTCAGTTAATATGCTTTGCGCGCCCATGGCCGCGAATCCGCTAATTGCGTATCCGCTGCTTTTTCTTGCGGTCCTGGATCTGTGGCTTAGTAGCGCTGGACCGGGCGTTTCTATCCTTCTTATGCTTGTTCATGTCACGGTCCTCTTGGGCGCGAGAGTGGGGGGCGTGCTGTGCATGGCGCCGGGTCGGGTTTGGGAGGGGATCTGATGGAATTTATTGTGATACCCAGTGTTTGTATTTGTTTTGCTCAAAGGTAAGGTGCTCGTATCTAGAAATGAAGAGGAAAGCTACGCATTGCGCCACTGCATCAGCCGTATCAAGAACCGAACCTATTGTCAATGAATAGATACTCTTGCTCTCAGACGCTCATGTCGTATGGCTCTAGTGGGTAGGGATTTCAGGTTGTAATAGAGTGCTGATCCCGTAATCGACGAAATTGGAAGTGGGGAAATGCTGGTTGAGGGTACTTGAATGGCTGTTTCGACCGTTCAGACTTGCTGAATACATAACAGCGGATCTTTTTTCGTAACATTTGATGTCCGTCTAAACTCCCAAGCTACTCTAGCTACTAAATCATTATAATATGGTATCGCTCCCTCCCCCCCGTTCCAAAAACAAACCACTACTCCACCTCCTCGAACCTCCCCTCCCTCACCGCCCTCTCAACCGGATTCACCACCTCCACGACCCCCGTCGCCTTCAGCCGCTCAAACAGCACAAACAGCTTCTCCGCCTCCCGCTCCTTCTCCTCATCCGTCATCTCCGGCCCCTCATCCCTCGGCTCCATGTCCCTCCTCTGTCCCGTAATCGGGTTGATCTCCTGCCCATCCACCGTCGTCGTGACTTTTTCGCCGAGATCTTCTGCTGCTCCGCTATCGCTCGCATTGTTGTTGTTGTTGAGGGTGTGCGAGGGCATGGGGATGTTGTGCGTCATGAGATAGCCCGAGGCGAAGCCGTAGCCGACGTTGCGGACAAAGGTTGTGGCGTCGGCGTCGGAGAGCTCGAAGAGCAGGCTGGAGACGGATTCGCGGATGGTGGGGGCGGCGGGGGAGGTGGAAAGGCGGAGGAGGAAGGAGGCGAGGGAGGAGGAGGTGCCGAGGGGGTGGGCGCGCTCGGCGTTGGAGGGGAGGAGGGCGGTGCGCAGGTGGGTTGCGAGAGGGGGTGGGGCGTGGGCGTGGAGTTTGCGGATGAGGGTGATGAGGGGGGTTGCGAGGGTTTCGAGGTCTTCGTCTTTGTAGGTGCGGACAGCGAGGTCGAGGATGAGGATTAGGCGGGTAGTGTTGAGTTGGGGGGAAGAGGCGGGGAAGAGAGGGGAGGGGGTGGATGGAGGGAAATCGAGGTTTAGGAGGGAGTTGATTAGGAAGGTGATTGGTGGTTGGAGAACGGGCGAGGGGATTTCGGTTCGGGAAAGAATCTTTAGGATGTGGGGAAGGGATTCGGTGAATTTTGGGGCTTGTTGGGGATAGAACTGGGTTAGATTGAAGAGCAGTTTCATAGTCTCGGACAGCGCTTGCGTATGTATTGGGGTGGGAACGGCCTGGGGACTAATTTTGGAGTAGCCTTTGGAGTGGCGAGCAATGTTCTGCTCCTTGTGAGCGGTAATTTGGTTTTCATTGCATAGATTCTCACCTGATTAATGCTCTCTGCTAAATGGTGGCTGTTGAAAAGGTCATCGAAATCCAGTTCCGTGTCGTAGGTCGATAGAAAGAGCACCCGAGATGTAAGCAATTCATCCTCCCGATTGTTGTTCTGTACATTATGAGGCTTGGAGATTCAGATACTCTGTTCGGATTCTGCTTTACCTTCATTCTTTCCGCAGCTTTACTGGCATAGCCTAGGTCAACAAACATCTGCCTCGTTTCACTTTGCAGCAACAAGACATTGGCGAGGCACTTGAGAGCTGCCCGTGAGGTCTCGAGAGAGTCGTCATCAAATCCATATCGACAGAGTAACTTGATAGCCTGCAAAGAATAATCTATTAACTATCTTGTCCATACACCTAAGTATTGGAAGCCTAGTGTAGAGTACCTCATTGTTCGATAACCATCGAGCATCATCAGGCGTAGTTACAAGCGACTTCAGCTGTGCCAAGGCATTGTTCCTTTCTGCAAGGATCACGGCGATCAGAAAGATGCAGTTGCAAACCAGCAAGGTGCTTACGTTGTGTCTCTAGATTTTGCTCCACGAGGTCGCCTTCAAGGACGTCGACCAATCCTATTATCTCTTTCTTTTTTGCTGCTGGCATAATACTGTTAATGTCTGTGGACAGAGCACGGCTGATAGGCGTCGGTGCTGACCTGAACCACTGGGCATGGGGCTTGTTGGCGACATTCCTGCACGAGTACTCCGTACTGAACTACGTTACGTAGGTAGGCAGCACGGAACAAGCCTTGCCTAGAACGAACGTCCGGGGAGCCTTGAGTAGGATGATAAGCAACAAGAAGGAGGTCGACAAGGGGTGTCAAAGCTTTGTTCTTTCCCCTATGTAGGTGACAGTCCCGGAACAATATTAATACATCATGTAGTGCAGCATTAGGTTCGCATGGGGCTCAGGAACTGAAAAGTGACCAATCACAAACCTGCAAAGCGGAGAGGGGTGGAAGACGGGTGGAAGACGGGGGGGTGGAACCTGTGGAGCGGCCGCTAGGAAGACTTTCCGGAGCTTCCCCACACTTCCCATTGGTTTGACACTCGTGGCACTTTCCACTTTACGCGGGAATGGCGCTTGACTTCGAGCTCATCCCTGCACGCGTTTTTTCGTGTCTGCAAGCACCTGCAAACGCCCGGGAAATAAATAACTGATACGATGGCTGGTCACAACCAGAATCTGGGGACTTGGGCTTGCATGTTTTCTTCCAGCAGTGCTACTTTCAATTGTTGCAATGTGATGTTAGTTTTATGGACATTTGCTCTAATAGAGGCTGCTCAACACGGCCATGGTGGACGTGGCTCGGGGACTGGCTTCGTTCTCAACACGCCCGCCAACTCCTCCGAGAGAACGCAATGACACCATCACAGAGCTCGCCAATGACAACCACGCCTACTTCAACAGCATAATACAGCAGGCGGTCTTGGATACGCCGGACGACTCACCATCATCTTCGGGGGAATACTTTGGAAGATCCCTTGATAAAGGCTCGAAAAGGGTGGTGTTTTCGCCGTGGACCAAGTACCACAAGCCCTTCAGCCTCGGTAGCAAGAATGCCGTATTAGATGGGAACATAAGACCTCTTCCCCCCTCGCGAGATTGCCAATCCTCGAAATCCATACTCAAACGCTACATCGAGACCGCAATAACCCCAGATACAAAGGAGCCTCTGGCGGTCGACCCTAGTGATACCCCCGCCATGCTTCGGTCCACGATACAGCATCTGGCAAGTGTTTCACGGAGCTCCCGCCTCGATGCCTACATGACAATACTTGGATGTCTGAGCGCTTATGATGATGTTCCAGACGCTCCAGCTTTGGCCGAGAGGCTGCTTGAGTTGACAGAATTCATCCGCCGGGATATATCTGCTACAATGGAAGCGACTGGCGCACCTGATACGCAACTTGCTACCCAGGCACTCAAGCTCCTTACGACACTGCTCTGTACCGGTAAACTGGGGAATTCCATTCCTGAAGAATTTTCGTTATTTATTACGGATCGATCAATATCTGTTCTTGAAGATCGGGAGATGCCAAAAATAATCGTCAGCCACTACATGCAACTCCTTGCGAAGCAGAATTTCTCGTCGAAGGTAATGAGCAACGATCGGGTTAGCCGACTTCTCTCGGCGTTGGACAAAGTTGCAGATCACGTGAATGGCAACCGCGTGGTGGGCCATAGACTCATGATATATCAAAGACTGCTTACACAAACCAAATCATTGATGAAGCTTCGAGTTGGAGAGTGGATGGACCATCTCATTGCTGGAATGCTGAGTTCCCTCAAAGAGATCCGGTCTCGCGCCATCACTTTCGGACTAGAAGCTGGGCTTGCATTGGGAACGACATCTACGGTCTCCCAAGCCTGCATCGATGTCTTCAACAGAATATCTCCAGAGGGAAGGAAAGTAATAGATCTTCTTACCTTCCGCTTGAATGAAATGGTTGCCAGCAAAGAAGATGGTATCCACGCTCCACAGATCTGTAGTGTTGCGATCCTTTTTCTTCGAAGTCGACGGCGTCAAATTGAGCGCTGGGAACACCTTAAAACATGGCTGCAGATAATACAACGATGCTTCAATTCGAGCGATGCCCATGTCAAGTTCCAGACTAACATGGCCTGGAACAGACTGGTATTCGCAGTCAATCCTGAAATTTCTACATCATCATCCATGGTAAAGATGCTCCGACAGCCACTTGTATCTCAGCTGAGTCGGAACACTAACGACAAGCATTCAAAAAACGCAAAACATATTGCTCGTTCCAGTTATTGTAACCTGTTATACTACACATTTCGTCCGGTACCTACACATGCGCAACTCGATCAATACTGGGAGGAATACGTATCTCAAATCATCCCGAGTAGTTTCTCAGCAAGCAAATCCGACATGAACCACGCTTGTGAGATACTGGCAGCACTGTTCAAAAGCACAGCACCCAAGGTTTGGGATGAGAATAGAGCTAATACGGGCGTACCTATTAAAGCAGAGGATCTTCCTTGTCTTGATTCCAAGTGGATTCGCCAACGAGCGGCAACGATTCTGACAACCTTTGACAAGATGCTCGACGCCACGGACTGGCAACTTGATACAGCGGAAGAAGCACCCATTGTGCTAGCCTGGCGGAACTTCACGGCAGCTGTCGGCGAGGCAGGTACTAAAGAGGTCAAAGTTTCGATGGAATCACTGACAGCTGTGGCTCAAATCCTTACAACAATCAAGCGTCTCTGGGAGCGAAGCTTGAGGCAGCAAGAGGCGGCCGAAGATCGAGACGTTTTACAGACTATACAGAGGGTTGGTCTCCTCATCCATGAAGCAGTGACTAAAATAGGATCAATGCCATTTACTGAGAGGAGATTGGTCCAAAGCTCCCGAGATACGTTCGAAGCAGCTGAAACGCCATCAACTCGGTCAGGTCGACACCAGGGACCTCTTAATTCACCGATACTACATTTACTGCATATGGTCAGCTCTGGGGTGGGAGACGGTCCTGTCAGCCAAGCTTACCAGGATTTGGTTGGAAGTCTCGTACACATTGCGCTACAGTCTGCAACATTTAGGCGCTCTAAGCTCGGAGTCTTGCGAGATATGGCTCGTCTCATATCGACAGAAGGTGAACCCCACTCACCAGCAAAGCTTTCTTTGTGGCGGTTCATTGCCGAGGCTACCAGGTCCGCCATTACAGTGCCAATGTCGATCGACAACCACAACGACAGCCCTCAGTATGCGGGTCACGATTATCGAGAAGCCATTAAGATCCTTGAAGTAGGGCTTCAACTAAATGCCGTTGAAAACCTCGATGCATGGCTGAGTTTAAGCAATGCTATAATTGATCTTCTGCATAATGAGGTTGGTGACGGAGGTGTCATTTTGATCTTCACGGAGCCTCTTGCACACGCTGTGATCCAAAACGGCCGCTACGCTTGCAACGACTTCCTCCTGAATTGTGCTACCGCAATATTGAACACAGTGACTTGGCCACAATCTCGGCAGGTTATGGAACGAGCACAAAAGGTCCTATGGGGCACAAGCTTGGCCTTGCACAAAGCTCAGCCTCTGGATTCTTTCAATAATCTCTACATGATGGTGAACAATCTGCTTGGCGACATGTATCAACAGCTTGAGTCGGAAGGTTCCGCAACCATGATTTCATTCCTCGCAGCTGTCACAACATTTATCTCCTCATGTCCTCTGTCACTAAAGGTCATACTACTTAAGAGGATACAGCAGGGACTTGGCCTCTGGGTCGAGGATGCCAAAGGTCTAATGACCCACTCCAGATCCGATCCTAAGTCGGATATAGTTTATGCTGAAGTAAGTGACGGACATACTACCGGATATAGACCCGCTAACCTTAGCAAACAGGCCAAGAAGCTTTGGACTGCAGTCACCGTCGCAATCAAAGCAGTGCCCAAATTTGACAACGCACTGTTAATAAGTATCCAAGATTTGATGGTGTCTAGCTTGACAAGCCGTCATCAAGCCATCATGAACGAATCTATAGAATTGTGGAACTGCACTTTCGGGAATGCAGAGTTCCTGGAGTATCGTGGTGATTTACGGACTGCTTTGTCCAAGTTGAAATCCGTGACTGAGATGCAGCTGCCAAATTTCCCAGAAGATGATGTAGAGGTGAGCGAAGTCAAAGCCTCTATGGAAAATAACTTTAGAAAGAGTACTGATAGTTCAAGGTTATGTCATCGCCCATTCGTTTCATCGAGTCCCAGGATAGTGCAGACAACCTGCCTGATACCTCCGTCGGTGGTTTTGGGAAACGGACCGCAATGATGAGGGACACGACCCCGAGACCTTTTACAGGCTCTTTAACTCAATTCTCAGCATCTTCGCCGAAAAGCTCGTCCCGGCGGTTAGCCGAGAAAAAGACGACTCCCACGGCTCGCCTGCGTCACAATGATTCACAGGTCCACTTCGCTGCTATAGAATCATCGTCTCCTCTTGCTCCTTACGCCGATGGCTCGCAGCTTCTTACCGAACGTCAGAAGGAAGTCAAAGAACGTCAGAGGCGCGAGGCAACAGCAATCTTCCCGGACATCAGGTCTAGTCCCAGATCAAGGTCACGAACTGGAGATAAGAGAAGCCCGCCAAAGCTGGTCCTCAGCGGGAGTCAACATTCGCATGAAAACCTAGATGCCGACGATTCCTCTCCAGTATTACCTTCTGATGACGCTCTAATGAAGGATGTCCTCGGATCATCTCCGACACCCAGGTCAAATAGGAGAGTCACGCTTGACCTGGGCTCGGATTTTGAGCCTCCATCTTCGCCGCCAACAGCGCCAGCAGTTGTAGCAGCGGTGCAGCAGTTGGCCCCACCTCTTATCCCATCGCGGATCATGCAAGATCAGGTTAAGTCTACGAACCCAGAGGAGAACCTCCCAGGAGCCGAACCAGAGATCGAAGAGGTCCGCCTACCTCGTAAGGAGCCTGTTTTAGTCCAGCACTTAGAAGAGGCTACTGTAGGCAAGCGACTAGAGACAGTAATCTATAACACGAACCCTAAACTAGAGGGCAATACGTCAAACGAAAACAATCGCGTCCGGTCAGACATACTTCCCTTCTCAGAGGTGGACATGTCTGTCGATGCACCATCCGAGCCAGTCGTGGAAACTCCAGCTACCGAAAGCGGTGCCAAGAGCAGTTTGGTCGAAGCTGCGAGCTTTTTGTCAGATCCACCTGTCACGTCGTATGCTCACGAGGAGCCAGAATCTCTCAAAATCGTCCAACAGGTCGCTACACCCATTGCATCATCTAACGCGTCAACAAGGGATCAAGGCCATGCGCCGCCTTCCCCAGAAGCTAAGATCAGTAGCATCATTGATTCTTTTTACGACGAGTCGACATCATTCTACTCGAACGAGGATAACCAGATTGCAGCCCAGCTGGTCAACGACTTGGAGCGTGCGTCGCAACAAGCCAGTCCTCAAAAGAAGGAGCATTCCGGAGCAAACAGTCAATTAAGGAAAAGGAGAAAACGGAAGATTGAATCTGGGAGTTTACGGAGAAATCCCAAGAGAGCCAAAGCTGCCCAAGGTATTGAAGTGGTTGTCGAAACACGCAAGCCTGGTGATATCAATGACTGTGTCATTGTTGACAACCGTCGAGCAGTGACCAGTTTCTCACCGTTGCCGCAAGAGATCAAGCAAGAGCGGTCGCCATCGCCTTCTGGAGACATTGCAGCTGTCACAAAGGCACTCAAAGTCAAGGCGACTCCAGTTCGTCGCACTAGAAGTTCAACAGGTGGTGCGCCACCTACAATCGAGAACCTTGTACCGCCATCTAGGAGAAGAAAAGTCGGAGCTTATCAAGTCAAAAGGGAGAGCGATGGCGACAGCGGAGACATTGTACCGCCACCGATCGCGACATTGGCGACATTGGCGGATGAGGCTCTTCCTCGCGCCTTACGAAAGCGGTCGAGACAGTTGAAACCGCAAGAAGCCGAGTTTCCGCAAGTGGCAGGATCGGCAGGGAATTCACTCGATGAGGAGGAACATAATCCGAAACGCCAAGCCAGGGATACCGCTCGGCATCTGAAGGAGCAAGATGCTGTCATGCAGCAGGACGACGATCCTGAGGCCCCACATGCAGCGACGTCATCCGCCCAGCCATTGTTGGCTTCTCTCCGGATGTGGATTGCGGACGTTCAGCGGGCGGTTCTGGAGCCAGAGGAGGAGAGGGAAGTTGTCAGTTTGATGTTCGAGTCCATCCGAGAAGTCCATGAGGCAGGCCGTCGCAACACCGGAGTATAGAGGGGGTTGTTTGGTTCTCTACTGACTGCTTCCGTCGTTTCGGCGGGCATAGCGCGGTGGGGTTAGCGGGAAAATGTAGATTAGATGATACCAAATGCCACACACCCTTTGGAGCCGTGTGTAACTAACGTTACACAAAGCACTGGCAGATGACCGAAATCTCAACAAAACGGCACCCACCGATGATGTCTGTTCTGGCTGTTCTACTCTCCAGATGTTGTGATAGGAGCCAACAGTTTGACCGGCTCAGTGGCCGAGTGCCGACAGGATCCCCCAATCGGGCCTAATGCGCATGCAACATGACGCTAGCAAGGAACCCCTGCACGTGGAGATCCCGGCCCCGCTGTTTCATCTTCTCGCCAACAGCCCACCAGCCGTCGCACCAGGCCACCTTTGGCTTCGATCACCTCGGTTTGTAAGGTAAGTAAGTGCATTAATGATTCACTCGTAAGCTAGACGAAACACAAGGTATGGCATTACCTTATTCATTCCGGACTTCTTGGTGCATTTTGCTTTCTTCTTCACTCCAGACAGCACGTGAGTAAATTCTTGTCTGCTTTAATTCTCCCTCCTTCTCTCTCTCTCTCTCTTCTCCTCTCTCCCCCTCTTCCTCTTCCTTCTTCCTACAACTCAGATATATATCTGAGACGAGCACGTTCAAGATGGACAATTCAATGAAGTCTGGCAGCATGGACCGTTCGAAGAAACCGGCAGCTATCCCGGTGTCACCATTTGCACCTACCCCTCAGGTCACCATTTCAGAAGACAACTCCCGCGTCACCGCCAATCTACCCACCGGTGAACGGGTCGAGATCCTGCTGTATGGAGCTACCGTCATCTCGTGGAAATCAGCCAATGGCAAAGAGAACCTTTTCCTCAGCGAAAAGGCTCACGTGGACGGCTCTAAGCCAGTGAGGGGTGGCATCCCTATTGTTTTTCCGGTAGGCTCGTCTTGCCCCCACAAATGACCGAAGCTATGCAACACTTCAATCTGTCTTAATTCACAACCCTAAGCCTTGTGATCAATCTTGAAACACATGGAACTATTCACTAACCGCCCATTCTCCAGGTGTTTGGTCCACCCAACAAAGATCATGCAACAGGCCAGCTACCTCAACATGGGTTCGCCCGTACCTCTCGCTGGGAATATCTTGGCAAATCCTCCTCCGAGTCCTCGGCTCTGTCCAAAGGTAGCGGCGATTCCTCGGTCAAACTGGATTTCGGCCTTTCGAATAGCCAGATTGGAGACGCCAAATGGGACTACCCATTCGGTCTAACGTATTCGGTGACGTTGAGCAGCGAAGAACTAGAGACAAGCCTAGTGATAAGAAACCCAGGGGAGAAGAGTTATGATTTCCAGGTCTTGTTCCACAGCTATTTCAGAATCGACGTAAGTTTCAATGTCCGGAAGACAACCTGAGGTTCTCAAAGATGCTTACCCCCATTTCCCAGGACATCTCCCACACCACAATCACCGGCTTCGAATCCGCCCCCTTCCACGATAAAGTTCTCAAAAACCCCACCTCACCCCCCGCCGAATCCCCCATCAAAATCTCTTCTGAGACGGACCGCGTCTACACCACCGACCCGTCCCAACTCATCACCGTGCTCGAAAACGGAAAACCTCGGTTCGAGTTCACCCGCGACATGCTCCCTGACGTCGTAGTGTGGAACCCCTGGGAAGCCAAGGCGAAGACTATGGCGGATTTCGGACCACAGGGCGCGTACCATCATATGGTGTGTGTGGAGGCCGGGAGCGTGAGTGCGTGGAATACGCTTGAGGCTGGGGATACGTGGGAGGGCGGGCAGAGGATTAAGGCGATTCTATGATGTCACGGTTGACGAGCTTACGAAGATGCATGATGATGATGCATGACTGGGTGGGGCATTTGACAAGAAGGGGAAAAGTGGAATTTTCTGCCATTTCGGTGGTAGCTTTTTGGTGAACTTTTTGGTCGTGGAGCTGGAGGCTATGATAGAAATGGTTAACGACGATTATGAGCCAGAGCATGACCCGTACCAGTGTGTGTAACGGATACATGCAGTGCGAATGTGAGACCAACAGGCACCACCCCTTATATTCCCAGTCTCGATTTAGCGAAAAGACAAGGGAGTCTCTACGGACACCAAACTCACTGGGATCTCTTCCTTCCAAAAACTCGTTTTCCCCGTCCAAACTGAGCACATCTCTCCCTCTTCTTCCCAACTAACAACTCCTCCACTACTACATCCCCACCGTCCGTTATCTTCCCCTACAACACCCCCACTACTTCCAGACCATCATCTCTTCTTCACTTCTATTCTACTACTATTAACCGTCTTCTACGCTACACGGAAAAAAAAACACTCTCCACCTCCTCCAAAGCCCCTATTCCCAGAAACCCAAACCGTGGCTAAATCCAGCATCAAAAATCCCCTTATCAGCAAAACAAGACCACATCCAAACGCGCTCTGTGGGTGATGTGATGATGGTGGGGGAGGTTGTGCTTGGTGATGACTTTCGTCCTTTTCTTTATTTGGGTGGGTGGGGTTTGGGGGACTGGTGAGATTGAAGGGAGAAGAAGGGAGAGGGATGGGAGGGGAGGGAGAGGGAGGGGAGGGGAGGGAATGGAAAGAAGTGAATACGCCGAAGGGGGAAAAAGAGGGGGGAAGAGAAGGAAAAAGGGAAAGGGAAAGGGAGCAGGAAATGATTAAAGAGTGAGAGAGAGGGAGGGACAAGTGATGGTGTGCTTTTGATTTCGTATTTTCACATGGTTTTTCTTAAAACGATCTGATACTTTCGAGATTTTTCTCACTCGGGTCTCCTCGGATAAAGGAAAGTAAGTCACTGTCTTCTGTTGATGACATCAGTTCTGATTCTGTTTGGTTTTCTCCTGCTCACCCTCTAGCTTCTCGGCTTTTTTCTTTTCATTTTATATCCATCTCCATCTCCACCTCCACCAATACCCTATCCTCTCTCCCATCCCAACCCACCCCATCTTTCCTCTTTAAGAAAACCCCCATAATATCACACACACACACACCCAGCAACCTAAGAACTCAAAACTTATCCAACGATACCTTTTACACGACATGTCGGGTTCTTTCAGGAGCGAAGGTTCGGTGTCGGAGAGAGAGAAGGGAAAGAGAGGGGGTTTTAGCGGGACCCGGGGTGAGGGATGGGATGATGGGGTGAGGGATGGTATGGAAGGGGGATTCGATGGTAGGTAGGTGGGGAAGTAGGGGTGGGGATGGGAAAATGAATGAGTGAGGTGGGGGTTTCTGTAGTAGTATGATGATTGTGGAAGCTGGAGAGGAGGAGGAGGAGGAGGAGGAGGAGGAGGAGGAAGAGGAGAGAGAGAGAGAGGTGGGGTAGAGGAGGGAAGAGCTGGAGAAAGGCAAGGGGTTGGTAGGAAAAGGGTGGGGGAGGGGGGGAAGGGGGGAAGGGGGGGAAGAGGTGTTTTGATGGAAGGAAGGAGGCAGGACGTCGAGCTAAGACGGGACAAGAGTGTGCTATGAATGCATCGGTGTGTTTTTTTCTTTCTGATGATGATGATTGTGGGAAAGAGAGAGGGGCGGGGTAGGTAGGTAGGTACAGTAGGTAAAAAAAAAATGAAAAAAAAAGAGAAAAAGGAAAAAAAGAAAAGAGCTGAGCAGAGAGAAAAAATGGAGATATATACGAAATGAACAAAGAAAGAAAAAAGAAACTTATCGATTAGTTTCACACACAGAAAACAGCGCCATACCCATCGAAGGCAACTACATACATACATACATACATAATCAATTCTCTTTCCTTCCTCAAAAAACCTCGTCGCTTTTACATACAATACACTCTACAGCGCGGGTCAAAAGGCTGCAGGGTACATACATAGGTACATACTGTAGGTAGGACTCAACTTACAGTATCACCCCCTTCTTCCCCCCCCCGCCCCCCGAAAAGAGTTTTTTCTTTGATTTTGAAAGGAAAAAAATGCGTTTGCTAGTTGGTGATTTAAATTAAAATCCAGTTCTTTCTGTTTGCTGTTTGATAGGATTGCGATACTGTAGGAACCGAAACCGAGAGCTTGGAATCCCTGGGTTTAGAAAAAAATCTCGACTGCTTGTCCTTCTTCTTCTCCTCCTCCTATCCTCTCAGGCCCACAACCCCCCTTCCTCTGCTTCTCCTGCCCCAACCCCGCTGGCCTCAGCATCACTATCACTATCACCAATCTCCACTCCACTAACAACCCCAACCCAACCCAACCCAACCCCCAAAAACCCCTTCCAGCGCCAAAACTTCCACATCTCGAAACACACAAACTCCGATCAGCCACCCCAGCTTCTTTTTTTCCTACCTGTACGAAGAACGCTCTTCCCCTCCTACGTTCTACGGAAAGGTTTGAAAAGAGGGAGGGTGGGGATTGTGTGGTTGTTACGGTAAGCTTTTGTTTATTGTTGTTGTTGTTGGTTTGGGGTTCGGGGTTTCGTCGAGGAGGGTTTCGAGGCTGTTGTTAGGAGGAAGCTCAAGGTTTAGGGAGTTGGGTTCTTGGATTTAGGGGGGTTTGTGAGTAGTAGGGTTTATAGCGGGGAGTTGAGCGGTTGGTGTTTGTGAGATCTTATTTTGGTTCTTGGAAGTTTTTGTGATTGGTTTGCACGGTTCTTGGGGTGTGGGAGGGATTCTTTGTTCAATACCACAAGTTGGCATGTTGATCTCAAACACATCCCAAACGAACCATGGACGAGCACGACGAATCATGGTTTCGTTACCCTGAAGGGTTCAGAATGCCAGCCACTGCAGCTTTCCATTTCCATTCAGTGGCGGATCATTGCAGATTCCTGCAAGCTTCAATACAGATCGCAAGTAGAAGCGTAAAAGCTGACCTACAGTATCTCGAATATGTATAAAAAGCTCTCTTGTTACCGGATATGATATCTTTCGCCAATCAACAGTAGATATTTTTTCGTGTCCAATAGCGTGTAGACTTGAGCGTAAGACAGAGCACATGAGATGGAAGACGAACTCACTGTTTGGCTTGAAAGAAAGAGTACAATAACTCGAATTTGTAGAATGTGGAGGGTGAAACGAATAGTCATGCCATGAGGATCCGTCAAGGGAACATGACTTCAGAGATCCCTCGACATCATTCTGGGAATGCCTTGTGTTAGTGAGAAAGCAAGTTGAATTCTCGAAAGAGTAGCTGCCTCTCCAGTAGGTTCGGATGTACGTTCCCCCAGTAAGCCATTGTCTGGCCGCTGGTGGGCCCATCTTCTGCCATGAACACCGCTTCCGCTGCGTTGCTGATAAGAATATATTTAAGAAAAAATAGCCAATAGAGGCCATATGCAACATTGGTTAAAGAAACTCGACTCTGCCTATCCTAATCGCGCTAGTCTAGCCGCCTTGAACCTACTAATCTTTGGCGCTCCGCCCTCTTCCTCAGTGAGTGCTACCTCTGCCTTCTCCTCGTCAGTCGCCAAAAAACCGCCTTGTCGCTGTATCATTCGATTGCGCATGCTGTGGTATTCCGTGGCCACTTGTTGGTGGAGTAATGCAGGATCCAACTCGTCCGGTTCACACGCTGTTGAGGGGTCGGCTTTTGTTGAATAGGGGCGCTCAATTACTATGGGATTGTGCGTGCGATTAAGAGGGCTGCGTGGGTTAACGCGGGTGCCGTTTTCGGTAGCGGAGATTGCAAGGTTGGGAAATCGGTTTAAAGTGGAGGTAGATTGCTCTGGAGTGGATGTTTCAGGGGCAGTTCTTTCCATAATGCAGTCGGCTATTGGTTTTGCAATCTCAGTGTTCGATTGAAAAGAATTATGTTCCTCTTTTCGTGCACTCATGAACCGGGATGTTCTCTTTTTCGGCTCAGGTTTGGGCTCGGTGAATGGACCAGCAGGTGTGACTCGCTCGATAATGGTATCCCTGACGGGCCCTGGAACGGGTTTAGGGATATCGTTTTCCTGTGCCTTGGGTGGCGCAATTTGCACATCTAGCTCTTCTATAAAGCGAACCCCTTTAGAAAGCGGCCGAACCGTATGCAGATTGGACACATCTTTGAGTGAGTCATCGCTAGTCGCCTTTCCAATCGAGATCTCACTTGTGGATGGAACAACGACGCTCCCTTGAGGTCCAATGTTCTGGACTGGAGTGGCGTTTAGCTTTTTCTCCAACGCTCGCATCTCCTCTAAATACGCATCGTCAAGCACCCGCCGCTTCGTTCGTCCAAAATCGTCTTCATCTTCTTCGGCACTGCTAGCATCCGAATTGGGTCCATATTCATCATCCGTGTAAGATGCATCACTGTCATCCTCATCAAGCTCGATCTCCGCTACAACAGACCCTACTTCGTTCATACTATATCCAAGCATTTGACGTCGTAATGCAGCATCTTCCGGAGACTCGTCTGCTGGAATTATTGGTGAGTCAGAATCCGCATCTCGATTTACGGCCTCATTATTTGGTGGATGGTCTGATAAAACATTCTCTTCATGGGATGTGGTTTCGGAAGGCCAACCACGAGTAGTCGCAGCAGATATCGTGCTCTTGCTTGAGGTGATAGAAGTATCCTCGTTATGATTTTGTGTCCGATCATGACCAGTATCGATTCCCTTTCCTTGGATCAATTGACCAGATGTAGCATGTCCGGTAATTCCGGCTCTCTCAACCCCCGATACTTCATCCATCTTATCTTTGGACGCGCTGCTTGGTTTGATCGACCGACCAGGACTATCTACAAGCCCGGCCCGCCGCTTTATTTCGTTGATCGTCTTCAATGGATGTCGATTATTGACTGCTTTCGATTTCGAATGAGGTGCGTCCGCAAGCTTAGTGCCTTCCGCAAATGTGACACTTTTTCTCCGGTTTGGAGCTTTTGGCCCCGCCCCCTCGTTGGAAGAATCTCCCGACAAGGAACTAGAGCTACCCGATTCCTGCACCTTGGCAGACTTCAGGATGGACATCGCTGGCGCATCGAATTTATCTTCAGTTACGCAAGATGGATCTTCCCTGTCATCGGAATCGACTTCTGATGTTGAAACGCGCTCCGGAGTATCAGGAAGCCCTTTTACCCCTGCCTTGCGCAAAGCCTCAACTACCTGGGGCGCCGCATTACCAGGCGCACTTATTGAGCTAGCTGCGGAGGGTGTTAGGTTGCATTTCCTATAGCTTTTGCATAGCGTACACACAAATGACATTTCCTTCTTCGTCCAACTCCTCTCGAATCTCCGTAAGAGGTAGTCTTTCTTCATTGTGAACACCTGGACGACTAATGACAGTCGAGGCCACCAGCATTTCTTCGGCTGCGTTCAAGAGTGATGTCGCGGTCTTGACATTCTGCTGTACATCTACTGAGCGTTACCTATTGCTCTGTGAGTATCGATATTGGATACAGTCTCACACTCGATACGCCTCAACAGCAGACCAATTATTTGACTGCTGTCACGGTGTTGTCCTTTGTCATCGATAAGCAGTATTTTGACCTCTTAGAAAGTCAGTAAGATGCAAAGCTGACAGTCACCTCTTTATCATACCCTTCTCGTTTAATAGATTTCCCGCAGACCCATTGGCAACTTGTTCCTAGTACCCTAGTCAGCCTGAATATATCAGACCAAGCATCAGTGTCTAAGCATTGAGTTACCAGCTCAGAACTAGTATGCTCGTCGCCTAGGCTTTGGATTTCCTCTTTAATGCCCTCATACTCAGCCTCCCAGGTCTGCCAATGTTTAAGTGATTCCCGAAGCTTGGATACATTTTCTTCCAGCCGTAGACGGTGACGCTCAAGGTCCACAAACCTATCCTTTACTTCTGTAACGGCCTTTGGCATTATTGACGGTGATATACCCTAAGTACGAATATGGAATTTGGTGCTCAAGGTGACCAGGTCTAACCTTGATAGGGCTTAGCGGGAACATCTTTCTGAAAGGGTTTAGTGGGAACATCTTAACCTAAAAATTACTAGCGTTGATTGATCAGCCCCGCAAGGCGCGTTGGGAAGCTATCAGACTGCTGTCACATTTTTCTGACGATAATACAATCCCCCATCTTCCCAATCATGTCACGAGTGCCTGCTCGTAACGGCGCTGCTCCCCGCCGACCAGGCGAAGAAGACGGTGAGCTCCATGCCCAACTGCTCACCCTCCGCCTCCAACCAACCTTTGCTGATTCGACGTCTCCCCCTCCCTCAGACATTTGCCCCGTCTGCAAATCGTCTCGATATCTTAATCCAAACATGCGATTCCTCGTCAACCCAGAATGTTACCACAAAATGTGCGAATCCTGCGTCGACCGCATCTTCTCCCAAGGACCTGCTCCTTGCCCCGTTGCAGGCTGTGCTAGAACGCTACGGAAACAACGTTTTCGAAAGCAGACGTTTGAGGATATTACGGTAGAACGGGAAGTCGACATTAGACGAAGGGTAGCTCAGACGTAAGATAGCTTCGTACTCCCCTGTTATTCCGCTCCCTCCGTCTTTAGCGACATCCACTGACATCTGCCTTTGCAGATTCAATCGCCGCCAAGAAGAATTCACCTCCCTACTCGCCTACAACAACTACCTCGAAGAAGTCGAGACTCTAACCTTCAACCTTCTTAACAGCATCGACGTCCCCCAAACCGAAGCCAAGCTGTCCTCTTACGCCGCTCAAAATGCTTCCTCCATCGCCCGCAATACCAACCTCTCCTTTCAAGAATCCGCATCCACAGAAGCCCATTTCGCCGCGCAAAAGGAGCTAGCAAGATCAAGGCGAGAGGCAGCAAGGAGGGAGGAGGACGAGGAGAGACGAGAAAGGGAAGAAGGAAGGCGAGAGATAACGGAGAAGATCGCAAGAGGGGACGGAGACGCCGAAAAGATCGCTCGAGAGGGGCAAAGGGTCGTCCTCAAAAAGAGCACAGCTCGAAGAACAGCAGCCGAAAAAGCCCGGCAGCAACAACAACAACTGTCCTTCACCCCCAACAACCCCTTCGGCGGGCCCCTCGGAAACGGCGCCGCAGATACCTCTTTCACCATCCAAGGCCTCAAACCCATCGTCGAAGCCGAGCCCGAGAAACCCTACGATCCCTTTGGCGGCCTCTCCAGCCAACGAAGTTACTACGCCCTCCAGCATTCCTACGACAACCCCTGGCTCGACAAGGCACGCACAGACATACATATTACAGCCGGGGGCTATGATGTACGAGAATACTACGCTAGGACTATGCTGGAGGCTTTTGCTGGGTTTGGGTGTTTCATCGAGGAGGAGGTGTCAGCGAGGGATATGCCTTCTGATGCCGGTGTGGCAACCGCGGCTGCCGCAGCTGCGGCGGGAGGTGACGGCGATACGCAAATGGGGGAACTGCTGTAGCATTGAGCGGTCTTTGTAGGATGCGATGCATAGCGCTGGCGAATCGGAAGGATTGATTTTGGAGATACCCATTACATCTGGCGTTCAATTCTACATAGAGATCACGATAAATGGAGGACTTTATAATGAAACCTTTTGTTCTCTGAGAGAAATCGCTATGTAACAAGGTGCCTTTAGACACGAGCACCCATTCATCAGCCATCATAATGCCTGCTTCCATACAGCAAGCACGAAAACCGTCCAAACGTGATCGCTTGAACACTGAATAAGAAAATAATTCTACAGTCTCGCCCTAATGGCGTTACCGTACACAAGAACACCTTCTAATGCCCATATCCAACCTTCATGATTCCCCTTTTCCATACCGTGAAACTCGAAAACACTCCGAACGCCCAAGAAAAGTCGTAAAACCACAACACCACAAAGCCAACCCTCCAAACCATAGTTGTTGCTAGAATTAAAGTCGGAAAAGCCCTCTAATCGCTTTCTATTCCCCTCAAGGATGATCTCGATCAGTGGACATAACACCGGAGTCAGTCAACACTGAGTGCAATCGAATCCAATTGGAAAATAAAAAATTTTGGTAGAGATGTAACGATTCGTAGATAGGACGACAAGGGAGAGCGCGAGAAGTCGGAGGAGAGGCGAGGTGGCGAAAAAATTTATTGAAACGAATGTGATAGGCCGTTAGTCGAGATAGTAGGATCTAGGAGACCGCTCAAGCAGCCCAGCTCCTTCGCCGAGTGCCAGTCTGGCCGCTCTTGAAGGTCTCGACGGTAGATTCGATGCCCTCCCATGGCAAATCCTGCGTGCTGTTCTCATTACTCTCAAGGTCCCAAGGTTGGCGCTGCGCAGTTTGAGGCTTCTGTTCTTGAGCTGGCGCCTCACCTCCCCGAAGGCCAAGCTCTACCAGATCAATGCCTACGGACTGCAATGTCTCTTCAACTTCTTTGTCTTCAAGGTCGATGTTGCCGTCCTCTTTCTGTCCTTCCAGTACATCGTAAAGAGCGTAGATCTGATCAGCTTTGGCCTCCATGGCATTCAACAAAGTACGCATCTTTTCCCAGAGGTCTTTGCGCTTAGTCTTCATAATTGAAGGGTCGTGGCCGATATAGAGAGACTTGTAATGAGAGTATTGCATAATCAAGTGTGCATGCTCGTCTGATAGGCCTTTAAGTACGGCAGCAAGAGCAATAGCGGGCGGCTGTGATGGACGAACGGTTGGTTCGTCTTCGTACTGCTTGTCCTTTGGGACTCGTTCGGACACCGGAACCGGTCTAGGGATCTTGATACTTTCCTTTGCAGTGTTATTGTGGTCATGGTCAATACCACGCTCCATGATGCCTTTACAAACTGTGCATGTATGTATTTTATGCCCCTTGTCGTCGGCAAATTCTGTCCTCGCTTGAGACAGCTCGGGGCGAGGCTGACACACAACACCGGGGATTCTCATGGTGATATCCGGCAGTAGGTATGGTGAGGTCATGCCTAAGCTGCGGCTTCGACGGCGTGTGACTGGTACTGAAGGTTCAGAATGGCGGCGCATGTGTTCTCCACCGGATGACTTCGGGCGGGTAGCCTGGGAAAGATTAGGTATTCGCACCGTACTATTGTCGGGTTCGTTGGAACAAACCTCTTGAGCAATAGTTGGTTCCTGAACCGATTGCTCAGTCCTATCTGCTGAACCGAAGGATCTCCTGGTCATGTCCTTCATAGACGATTTGCGAGGTAAAGTAGGTTGCCGCTCTAATGGAATCTTCGATGCCGCATCCTCCCGTACGATATCTTTTGCTATGCGCGAAGCATCTTGGTCTTTGCGTGCGATTCTCTCAAGTTCGAGAGTCTTGCGTAGCTTGCCTACTTCGTCGCTCTGCAACAAATCATGTTAATATTTACTCTGTTGTTTTAAGTACTAAAAATCATACCTTTAGAAAGCTCAAATACGTCAGATCTTGGGAAGAATCATCCCCTTGACCATTTTTCGCTGACCGGGACGATGTAGGCTTGGTCTGTAGTATGCTTTGTCGACTAAGTTCCTCTTCCTCTCTAGCTAAATCCAAGAACTCATCACTGTCCTGGCTATGGTAGGTTTGGTCGTTATTGGATGGACCTATGCCTCGAAGTAGATCCTTTGTCTTCTGATTTGTGCGGTATCCAGAGGCACTATCTTGCTTGTGGGAAGTAGGAGTTTTTGCTTTCTCAGTGTTTCCACTAGTAGCCTTGTGGGCCTCTTTGGAACGTTTTGCAATTCGGAGATACGGTTGCGTTCCAATCTCTTGCAATTTAGTTTGCTCAGTGGCATTCCGATGATCCTTCCCAGCTATTACTCTGGTAGAAGTCTTTCTCCCACTGAACATGTCCCTGGACATCTCTTCAAGATTTCGGACCGAGTCTTTCGTCTGCTGAATCTGTCTTCGCAGGTATTCTTCTTTGGTCGTCCAATCCTGGGTCTCGTTCTCATGACTAGCAGTGAGATGCCTGATTCGATCCTTGAGCTTCTGGTTCTCGGTCGTCAGAGCGTTGTTCTCACTTTTGAGCTGTTCAATGGTAAAGTAGGCAACGCCGAGTTGAGAGACAGCCGAGTCACGCTCCTTAGTCATGTTGTTGACAACAGTTTCGAAAGTAGATGCCTTCCGATTTGAGGCGTCCAATTGGCTTTGCAACGACCGGACGGATGTTTCAAGGCCTAACATCGTGTCAACTGGAAATTCCTTGGAGTTTTGGTGAGTTCAAAGCTTACGGTTCTTCTCAATAATCAGCTTGCGGCTACTACCTGTTCTTTGACCACCATCGCTCCCACTATCGGATGAGCCCAATGCACTATCACTCCGCTGGCGTCTCTTTTGGTCGGCCTTTTCTAGCTCAAGCATCTGATTCCTTTGTTGCAGATCTTGGATTGTGTTCTGCGTTTCGGCTCGGTCCTTCTCCAAATCCGCAACTTTTTCTTGTAGGAGTCTTAGCGAGATGAAGATTGCGTTTTCGTCATCAGGAACAGGAATCTCGCCAACAGCTGCATGATCGGGACCTCTTACAGTGCCATCTCGAGCCTGCGAAGACGGCGCAAATCGGGACGCTCGAGATTTTCCATGGCGTGAGAACACTGGTGTGCCGTCCTGGAATACTCCAGAAACCAGTTCGGAGAGGTTTGGCATGTCAGGTAGCATGAAAGATTGCTGGGTTCCAGGGTTTGGGGTTGATGAGATTGCGCCATGGGCTTGAAGCCCGGCGTTTTGCTGACTATCTCTATGTTTTTGAGTGGTAGTACGCATAAAGTCCTTCGCAGAGCTGAACTTGGACGGCAAAGATTCTTGTGTGGATGCCGGTTGATTCCTACCACTTCCGAATCGAGTGCTCCTCGTAGTGAGGTCAATAGTTGGGGGCCGCTCGTCATTTATCTTGGACAGGTCGTCCTCATCTCGTACACGCGCATGCATTGCAGCCAGTGTTCGGCGTTCCTCACCACTTTTATGCCCACTACCGCCAGAAACATAATCAGTGGTCTTGGCTGGAGGTGGTGAAGGATCAACGTTTTCCTTTTGGGTTTCCTTGAGGTTTCTCAAGACTTCCTGGCTCGTCTTCTTCAAAAGCTCGAACTGCTCTTTTCTGTTTAGAGAAGCGCGACGCACATGTGCCTCCCGTCTAAGCGCATTGCTGTCGTCATTTTTCCTCGAGGTCGAGCGTTGCCGTATCGGTGGTGTACTCACCACCTGATAACTGCCTACTATGGGCGCTTTGAAGTCTAAGCTATCTTCACTGACACTTACTGGCGGATTAGGAGAGTACTCTCTGGATCGTCCAAGTTTCCCAATGGTGCCGTTGCTGGTATTTCTGTGTCCGCGACCAATCTCGATTGACATGCTGTTTCCATCGGAAGTGCCTCCCGACGAGAAGTCAGGAAACGCTCGACCTAAGGCTGAGGTGTTGATAGCAAAGTCGGTTTCTGATCGCTCCTGCCTAGCGAATCGGTTGTATTTCTGGGCGCTAGCACGTAGTTCTGGAAGCTGTTGTGATATCATGTCAAACTGCCGAGTCGACATGAGTGCTTCGTTTTCGGGGTCAAAGTCAGAGGTAGTATGTTCAACGCTCGCAATTCCTTGCGAATTTCTCGACGAGCCCGATGAATGACGCGTTTTGTTGAGATCTCGAGACATTTCTCGAATCAGTTGAGCGCGTGATTGCGAATTGGAATTAGAGGCCTTCGCCATGGTTTTGGGCTGGTTTGTCGTATACCGAATGTATTCGATCACTCGCTATGGTCGTCGTATTCTATGACGCTCTATGAAGTGTTTGGTGATAACTGAGGACTGCAGAAGCTTTTAGTATGCTACAGTAGAAGCTGCTTTCGTTACAATGCTTTGACAAAGTACCAATGCGGTGCTCAAGAGTACGCAGCGTTAAGATGTGTGGTAGAGATGTTTGTTTACAATTTGAAAGAGTTGAGGGAAGGTGTGACGCGCTTCGCTTATGTAAGTAAGTACCTTAGTGCCGTCCACCGTCCATGCGCTAGTGGGAAGTTTCGACACTGATATCGAAGCCATTCATGATCTAAAGTCACATTCAGCAAGCAAAGCTAGAGTCCTTGATAAAGACAGACTGTATGATCTATATATCCATGGATACGACATCCGAAACTAGTCTACGTTTCATCCCTTACACTTCGTTACATTGCTCGCTGTTCCTACAGTACATGTCACTCTGCGAAAAAAAGTTAAATATTTCTGTCTCCTATTGTCACAATCGGGAATTATTTCCAAACAGAACTAGTGCTAGAAACTTCGAGAATCGTTACAGTTGCTACTCGTGAGGCACATCCGCTTTATATCATGTGCGGCAGGTTTTGACAAGAATACTCTCACGTTCCTTTGGTGTTTAGATTAGACTGAATTACAATACAGACGAGAGACAGAGGGGACGTAAAACTAAAAGTCGGGACCTAAGCCATACTCCTCTTGATCCAGAGTTGTCGCGTCCCAAGAAGCAAATAGGTGCAGCCGAGGGACTCTTTGATTCACTGAAAAAACTTGTCCCGGCTCGTGGCTGGGAATTTATCTTCTGAGCATTGACCCGAGAGGGGAGACTATCCTTTACGAAGTCGACGCCGGCGATATCGGTTTGAATGCCGTGAAATTTACCATAGATGTCGAATTGATTATGAGACAGTCCGTCTTGTTCGAGCCTAAGCAGCTGGAAAGATTTGGAGGTGGAGAAATCGGAGTGGGCCGACTTTGATAATTGTTCATTAATAGCTCGAATTGGGAGCCGGCCATGTAGAAATACACCACGAGGGACAGACGACTAGAGCGTCTATCTAAGCTCCTGTTATCGTCAAGCACTAAAGCCTTGGCATTGTTCCGTTTTGAAGGGAGCGGAAACGGAAACGGCAGGGCTTATCTCTCACCTGGTATAGTCGCAAACCCACCAACACCCATGCCAGTAATGCATGTGTTTCGAACGGCGTATGCTCGTGCGTTGATCTGGGCCCAGTCATGGACGGTAGGGGTGACAGCGCCATGGGCTTCCGATCCGTACGATATGAGAGCGATACGACAGCTCCCTATATTGCCTGGTTAAGATCTTGGAATCTTTTCTTTACAGACAGCAAGATGCTCTTACCGGATATCCAAAATTTAGGCACTTGCACGATCCCAGTTTCTTCATAATCAAAAACACCCCCGAATGGAGGTATCTGAAATTGAGGTTCAAGAAAGAGATGACGGACCACTGGAGACTGGGGGATCCAGGTGTACGCGCGATCACAGTCCGAAATTTGCGCGGGCGAGCTCGAAGCACCGAATCCCTGGCCGCTGCATATAGGAGGTGGTTGAGAAAAGGAAATTACAGAATAGAAGCATACTGCGAATGTAAGAAGCCTAAATAGGAAAGATTCGCATCTTGAGTAACTCATGTTTTCTTGCACTCGAAATGTGGATAGAGCATCCTTTTTATCAATATTCGACTTCGCGTAACTCACGAGAATGCTACATTGTTCTCCCGATACATTGAAGTGTTAAGCGCTTGGATATCTAGCTTACTATAGAACTGAGTTGCTGGACGGGTGGTCCATGGATTGCGCATACAAAATAGGTTTAAGATGTCAGTGTAGCTAAATAGTAATAAGGCAAGATAATGAAGTGAGAACACGCGCAAGTCTTCGTACTGTTCATGCTTCATCAGAATCATAAGTACGATGCATCAAGAAGCTTAAAGATGTTCAGCCGTGTTGTTCAGGTTCGTATATCGAATGATGAAGAGAATTGCAAGTGCGAACGAGGGGAAGGTAACTACCTTACCTTAACTACTCACGAGTCGCTAATTAGCAAGTAAGCGACTATCATTGATGAGGAGCGCTTGTTGGTGGCTGGAAATTTAATACCGACAATTATTAAACTCCCGCATTGCAGCATCCAAGGTTTCAAGAAGAAGCACACGAATGAGGTTGACTGAAATCCTCTCAAACTCGTTGATACACTGACTCCGCAGATTTGAAATCTCCGAAGCTGCTGTGATTGGCCAGAAACATCTACCAAATCATCCAAATACTGTTGTCCTCGAGATTCACGAATCACTTCAATATAATGACAGCTCCGCTGGACGCTCCCCCAGTTCTCTCCACACCTGATACCAACATCTTCCAGGACTATTCGCAGCCGAAGATAGATGCTTTTGATCGACGGCATTCGGATGAGCAAATGCGCATCACGTATGAGATAGAACGAACAATAGCAGAGATAAAGAGGGGGAGATGGACCAGAGTTGCTCTTCAATTTCCAGATCACATGCTACCAGATGCACCCAGAATTTCTGAGGCTTTGGTTAAAGGCTTGAGTGGCGTATGCCCTCAGGACGTCCCCTCGAAGTCTATATCACATTTTGACATCTCAGACGCGACTAACAAGCTAAGTATCTCACCCGAGCTGCTACCCACAACGAGAGTCTACATCCTTGCAGACACTTCGTATGGAGCTTGCTGTATTGATGAGATTGCTGCGGAGCATGTTAACGCTGAAGTGGTTGTACATTATGGTCGAACCTGCCTGTCACCTACCGCGAGATTACCGGTAATATATGTGTTCAGCGCTCAACCTTTGGATATAGAGGACGTTGTTCAGGCCTTCAAAGAAAATTATCCCGATCATCAACAAAAAGTACTGCTTGTGGCAGACGTAACATACTCGAGCCATCTTCCAGGTATCGCTAATGCTCTGAGTAGCGAAGGATATACCGATATCTACAAAACTAACATTGTTCATGATCCTTCATCGCCGTTACCAAATCGTACCATCCCTGATGATGTGAGAACCGATCCCACGAAGCTTAAAGATTGGCAGCTTTTTCATATCTCAGATCCTCCAGACTCGCTTTTACTCATCCTATCGTCGCGTGTATCTCAGATTCATGTCTACCCTACATCTGATGACGCTACTGGTCACATACACAAGTCTATTCTTACATCAACTGCGCTTGCCCTACGCAAGCGATACGCGCTCTTGACATCCGTCAGTACCGTTCCAGTCTTCGGCATACTCATCAACACTCTTAGTGTCAAGAATTATCTGCACATGGTTGAGCATGTCACGTCTCAGATTTTAGCGGCCGGCAAAAAAAGCTATACTTTCGTCGTTGGCAAAGTCAATGCAGCAAAGGTAGCCAATTTCACTGAGGTAGGCGCTTGGGTAGTGATAGGTTGCTGGGAAAGTTCTTTAATAGAGAGCAAAGATTTTTGGAAGCCAATCCTAACTCCATTCGAGCTTGAATTAGCGCTTAAAGGGGACGATAAGAGAGTCTGGACTGGAGAATGGACTAGCGACTTTCAGAGATTACTAAAGGAACCTAGAGAGCCTCCGCTGGATGCTAAGAGGGATGGAAACGGCTTGCAAAATGGTTCACTGAACGCTGGCGAGGATATTAACAATGGAGACTTTGATTCAGAGCCAGAGTCTGCGGCCCCTGAATTTGATCTACGAACGGGACGCTATGTCTCAAATTCTCGGCCAATGCAGTCTTTTGCTGCACGCGTATCCAACCTGCCTGCTAACCAAAGTCAATTGAGCAAGTCTGCGAAGGCTTTGATGAAGCGTCCTAAGGGAGATGTAGCGGCCGTTGGTGGTGAGATGTCTCCTGGGGCTGAATACCTTAGATCAAGCAGGACCTGGAGGGGGCTCGGGAGTGATTTTGAAATCGCATATGATGAACCTGGGACACGTGGTGGGGCTCCTATTGAGGAGGGAAGGAGTGGAATCGCAAGAGGGTATACGATCGGGGATGGAAATAACAGGCGATAACTTATCAAACGTTTGCTCAAAGATTGAATGGATTTTGTCGAACAGATGCGTGGTACGATATAAACGTAAAGCTCGCAAATGCCATCGCAGAGCTCTTCAGCGGTCATTGCGCGTTGCATACGCATATATTATATCTATTTTGTCTTATCGATTAGGGTTCTCCTTCGCGGGCACCAGGGAGCCGCCAAAAACTGCTGGTGTTCTGTACGGGTGCCAAGGCTGAGGGACCCCACGTCACACCTGCAGCTCAAAGATGAAGGTTTTTCCATGTACGGTTGTACCTACCTTAGGACCATCTTCTGGTTTCTAGTGATTGTACTTCTATAGGATTTCGGACTCGTCACATTCCATCCATACAAGACCCTAAGCGTATGTTAACTTAACTGCGCATGGCCCCATGGATGTCTGTACCTCACCTTCGGAAGAGTCTCTTTTCATGAAGACAAGATGCTCTACAAGGACTGTTACAAGATCGGTAACTCCAAAAACACGGACCTCCTTGTCGATCTTTGAGCGAGTCACAGCCACATATCCGCCTATCGTTGAATCGCTACTTCTCCAATTACCAACATCTGCAATCCTCGACCTTTACCACACCTCCAGATACCTTCGATCGTTTCTGCAGTCGTACCCAACAGCCTGGAACTATCTTTCCTTCCGTCTATTCAACCTTGGGCGAGCTGAGATAAGGCAGCCGTCGCCGGCAAGCGATACATCTGGAGAATCCCTTCTTCGGCGGTCAAAGAAAAACGCGCTGGATCAACTCCTGGTTACGGTCATACTACCGATAGGTACTCGGTTGAAAACACTGGACCTAGATCACACCGCAGTAGGAGGTCTTGCCTTGACCGCAAACATCCTTCCTGCCCGGAGGGAGACTTTACAGCACCTATCTGTCCGCGGTTGCAAGCAAGTGTCGTTAAAATATCATATAGTCCCATATCTTACTTTATTCAGTCTTCAGAAATCGGTCAGCTCCCTTAACAAATCTGTTCATGTTGATCATTTAGCTTTGAGGAGTCTCTACACATTTCGGTGCCGGCATCACAGACGGCGACCATATCTTCCTGCATCACTGCTACGGACAGATTCGGATGCAGAACCTACCCACGAACTTATCAAAATCTGCTATAATTTAGGCATATGGACAGATACAGCCTGGTGTCCTACGCCAGGGGGCCGCTGTCTCAGGAGGAAGGACTACTATACAGGCAGAGGTAATCTGGATGGCCGAGGGGAAGTCTGGGTTGTCTTTGATCGCCTATGGCGCTCTGGCAATACGTTGGGATTAGAGCTTGTAAAGGCTGAAGCATTCAGAGGGCAGCTATGGGCAGAGGCGGAATACGGCCATGAGGGGGAGCCGCTGGGATGCCAAGATCAGCCAGGTCGGAGGGAAGGTAGGATGGTGCCTACGCATCTTCGCCGGAGCCACAGGATGTTCACCGAGAATTTCAAATGTCATGATTGCGGAGATCGAATACTGGAAAGATGCGAGCAATGCAGTGTACGATTGCATTGTATGGGCTGTAGGAAGACTCTGTGTGCGAGCTGTGCATTCGCTCGACCGTTACCGCGGTCGAAGAGAACCAAGCTAGATGAATCTACAGCAGACGCTACAGCTCGTGAAGGGGTCAGTCATGATCTTTTCTGGTGGGCTCCGGGCGAGACGAGGAGCCCGAATTTGATGATGCAAGAATCATCTGGTGGTGAAAATGTTGGAAATGAACCAACCAGCTCCAGCACTCCGAACCTTAAAATGCATTGGTGCTGTTTGAAGCCAATGTTTTCTGGCGGTGGGGGCATTTCTTTCGTTGGCCCTGACATGAATAGAATAGGCGCTGGCCAAATCCGCACTGCGCCGCTCCCTGGAGGCAGGGGTTACGAAGATCCCGAATTTGCGCGAATTCGACAAGATGAAGACTTTCCAAGGGCAGCGTATGGAAAACCTGATTCGCCTGATTACACTCTCCGGGAAGGCCATGATCAAATGCTACACTGGCTGTTATACGGACCAGGCAGTCAGGACAATAGCATGTGCCCGCGTAGTCTTTGTCAAGAATGCTGGCAGACGCCAGGATGGAGGGCCGCCTGCCAAGCTTGCCATGAGCCCTTCTGTTTTGCCCATGATCTCCGAGGTCTTAAAATGAGGATCTGCGGTTATAGAGACTTGACTGTTGAGAAAAAACACATGAACGAGAAACCAGTTGAGACATCTAAGATTCCAAGCAAGAAATCGGAAGATGAACTACTCGAGGCTATCCGACGCCTTCTCCTATTGAAGGAAAACCCACATCATACACAGGAGCTTGCTGCTTTAACAAATCTCCCTGAAACTAACGACACAGACCTCATCGCCGACACTGAAGACCTCACTTTTTCCTCGCAGCCGTCCTCAACCTCCCCTACCTGCATCCCCGCTAAAGATCTCAGCTCAGCAAACGCCACTCCCCCTACCACCCCGCGAGCACCCATCACCCCCATCCCTACCCCTCCACCCCTATGGCGCGGCTGTGCCTCTTTTCTCTGTCCCGAATACCGCCCGATCGGCGACCACCGCCCCAAGTGCACTGCCGCCGCCCGCGAATGCACTCTCTGTGGTGTACATGTGTGCCCCGACTGCCTCCTCAAGGATTCTCCCTGCGATTGCTCGCACTGTCAGAAGAATTATAGGTGTCCGAGGTGTTTTGGGTGGTTTGGCCAGACGTTATGTAGGAAAGTAGAGGAGGATGAGAGGGAGAGGGAAAGGAGGGAGGCGGAGGAAGAAAAGAGGAGGAAAGCGGAGGAAGAGATGGAGAAGGCGGATGGTGTGGCGGAAATTGCCGGGGCGTTTATGGATATGGCTGGCTTGGATGTTTAAGCGTTTATATGGATGGACGGGGAACAAAAGACGGCGATATCATGTGGGTGGACGGGGAAAGGCGTCTCAGCGAGTGCAGGTTGGACTTACATTTCAAGGCGATTTGGGTGGGCATTTACAGAAAGCGGGCGTTTACGCAAATTATTAGTATCAGGTTTGCAGGATTTGAGATGACAAGCATATCTGTTGCTATGTATGACAGTGTTTTGCCTCTTGTTTGGTGATAATCCACGTTACCTAACTTTATCGATTTCAAGAGTTGGGAAGATTGCACAATATCTTTTCCTCCTTAGCCCCTCCTAAGATACGCAAAAGAAGACGGAATCATTCTCATTCATCTTGACTGGCCCGGCTCCACCAACGGCCTCTCAACTGACCAACTCCTTGATATCGGCTCGACAGCACCGCGCAAGACTCAAAGCCTTGAGGCATCTGCCCCGGCCGTTGCAACAGTCTGCGACATTGCTCACGGTCGCCGAAAATGGAGCGCTGATCATTGGATCTTCGGCGTGCACACAGTCCAATATCCGGACTGTGATATCAAGATCTTAGAGTTGGTTGATCAGCAATGGAGCCGACGTTATCAGGGAGAAGAGCGGGTGGCAGTTGGGCAAACGATTCCGGAATCTTCGGGTAATGCTAGAGTTGATGGTCGGAAGACTGGCCACGACGGTGTTCTGAAGCCGGTGAAAGGCAACAAGGAGTGTGGGTTGTCAATCAGGATACCCAGAGGTGAGGGGTTTTATGCGGCGGTTATCAAAGCTCACACTGCTCTCGCATACCGCTATCGCTTCTGTAGTAATTTTGGTAAGAGCTATTGTATTGTTGCGGCTACGACCGAACCGAATGCCGATGGCGTGTTGCTCATCAAGATCGACTGGGAGAACGGTTTTGGTGGCAAGGCTGAGAACCAAAGAAAGGAATAGAGTGATGAGCTCATGAGAAGCTGGAAGGAGGTGATTTCCCTGCTCAGATGTGAGATAGTTGATGTTGCACACAGGTATCTCAACGAGGTCTCAGATGATAAGCGGGAATGGGAAGTTGTGAAACTGGGGGGTTGTTTAGACTAGAGTTCCATTGCAAGGCTTACTAAGAAGCATTCAAGCTTGTGGCTTCCAGGCTATCGTTCTTGCATAACACCTCTTGCCTCATTCACTCATTTGCCATTCCCATAGCGCTTCACCACCACCTCGACCACCGCAACGACAACAACGGCAGCAATAATAACAATGGTCGCAAAAAGCAGCAGCATAGCATGGCCAACAGCCTCATGTGACCATCTGGCTCAGACACATCGGTCCACCGACCGCCCTCGGCATTGCTGCCTTCGCGAGCTCCACGCTGACCAAAGCCGCCTGGATCGCTAGTTGGCGCGCAGCCCAGATTCACCGACCATTTGCTCCCCGTCCGTTGCCATTCCAGAAGTCTTCTTTCTGAAGCCCAACGACTGAAGCGAAGGTGGCCACGGGGAGGTCGGCCAGAGCCTCAGTGGGTTGGATCATCGAAGCTTTTCTAGACATCGATGAGAAACAGAGCGGTGTGTTGGAGATGAATCAAGTCGGATAAGGTGACATGGACCACAATTTCGAGCCTGCCGTAAACTTCTTCAGGACGGGCCACGACCGGCATGTGCTTTGTAATTCTTTTTAGTAGTGGGAGCATCTCCATGTCAAATCATCATGAACCTCGATTAAGTAGCGGGATCTGCTCTTCGCCTTCAAGCCTCGCATAAGCAGCGCGTCTCGAAGGTCTAATCCGTATCTTTGATCTCAAGGTGCGCCAGGCAGCACGGGGACGGGATAGTGAGGTCGTGAGAGGTCGGAGGGCTAAGTTGATGGTTGTGAAGTGGATCATTGTGGTGATGAGAGATTGTGGAAGGGGATTCGGGATTGCTTGAGAGATGAAACGGACGAGGAGAAGGTGGGAGATACATTTATATATGTGAGTGATGCTTGTGGTTACGTGGGTTGTGTTGGGCACGGCCTTCGAAGGTGTTTCATGTTCATGAGGTGACAGGTGGTGGTGTTGGATGGCGATGATTGGGATGATGTCCGAGGTCCGGATCTGGACTAGTACGGCGGTTAATCATGAATTTCGAATTTTCGGAATCGAATATTCGACGCTCACGAAATCAATTGCAAGAAGAGCTCCTTCCTAGGTCTTATCGCTTCATACCCGAGATTGATAGACAAAGGTCTTGTCAAGTAGATGTAGAGTACAGCAGATTTACTTATCGGCTACAGATGTGAAATCTAGATAAGAAATACAATTTTTTATTTCCTAGTTTAATCTTTCATACTTCGACATTTCGACAACTTTACATCCAATCCGTTATCTTTTTACTGGTTTCTTCGATTTATACATTTGTTGGTAGGCTCGCTCCGCAGCAGGCTGAGGGCCGCGCAGAGTAGGAACGTCGACGTGCGGAGCAGGAACGCCACCGTGCTGAAGAGGACGAGAAACAAACGAGCTGTATAGCCCCCGAAGAACTACCGCGATCATGCCACCGTCTTTCTAAATCCGTTACCGTCCAGACAGACAAGTCCTCAAGTTTGTTAAACATCTACGACCTGTTCAAAGGGTAAACATTGCCCTACAGTGCTACGGCCTTGGAGCGAATTTCCGAGCGTACAGCAAGGAGCATTTGACGAAGTCTACAAAACCCTCCACCCACTCAACGACACAAGTTCCCTATTGTTCAGTCCACTACATCAACGAGCTCGGTCGTACAATGTACACTGCCAAGCGGGAAGATCGCTAGCGAAGATGATCCCAAACCATTCCATCTTATTCAACTATTTCAACACTTCGGGGTCACGGTCGAAAACTTTGTTGCAGATGTCATCTCTGTCTCTGGCTGAGAACCACCAATAGGATGAGGATTTGGCTCTCGGGCAGGGCGTGACATTCGAGAATCATATCTTAACCCTCGGCGAGATTTTCGGGTGCAGATGCAGGAGTCCCAAAGATCATTAAAAGCAATCCCGTTGGGCGGGTGTAGGGCTGGTGCCCGACCCTAGTACAGTAGGTGCGTTCTCTTCTCCGCTGCTGAGCACGTGAGGTATCTATTGAACTATAGGTAGCCTACGCATACCGCTCTCCGAGAGCGTAAGATAACACACTGTCGTGAAATAGCCACGCCACACCAGGGCAGCCGTCAACCTCGACCTCGACCACAACGGGCAAAAGGTTTGTAATGGTCTACCGTAGTAGGATCGAACAGCCCAAGCCACAAATAATGTTAATGAGTCTGGAGTCTGGAGTGTCTGTGAATATCATAGCCTGTGATGATCTGCGCAGGACTACAAATAGTCCACTTACTCGTATGCACGGGGTTTCCGCGCATACGAGTATGATATGTCTAAGTGCAAACCGGTCTAGTGCGCTTGGCGCGCGTTTCGGGTCCTCGTATTCAGCCGACTAGGGTTTGGTTCATGCGCCATAATCGCCGATTCGTAGAGGCTCCAGTCAGTGGTCGTCCAGGAGGATGGGAAGTGGCTGGTCCTGCCTGAATGGCGATTCGACAGCGCAGTTCAGCTCAATAATAATACCAGGACAACCTCGCGTGCCTCCAGTGACACTATGATGGTACCGTCATCTACAAATACTAGATCTGTGAACTGGTTGGACGGTGGCCTTTACTGGACAAGCCACTGCAAGCCTTTGGACTTGACGAGGCCCGAGAGCAACCAAGGTCTACTATGTTGCAGAGGCTCAGGAAAGCTCTTATTGGGGCCTTTCTCAGCCTGGCCGCTTGGCAGCTGAAAACTATAGCCGCTCAGGAGAACAAGAGAAGTTCTCATCTGATATATAAAAGGACTCCCTTTTCGCTTGCGCCAAATGTTTTGAACTCTTTTCATCTTCGCCTGATCGTGCTCACATCGTTCATACTTTCGCAATTGACTCGGATTGATACTTTATATTACTCTCGTATAGTCCATCACCCCTTCCGTTGCAGTACACTTCGCCGTCCCACTCACTGTATCAAAAATGCATTTCCTCCTTTTCGCGACACTGACTGGCACCGTCCTTGCCAAATCGTACCTGGGCCAGTTCCCAAACGCCCTGCAAGCTCGCCAAGGGGGCGATGCGTTCATCCCTACCAGTGGTGGCACCGTGGTCAATTGCCCGGCCCCTTGCGGCGAAGTAGATTGTCTCCAGCTAAGCCGTGGTGATACCTGCTGTGCCGAGGGCTGTAAGTGCATCCTTCTGACGGCTTGGACTCTACGGAAAGACCAATGCCCTTGTCACTCAGTTGCCGGGGAAGTTGGGTGCTAATGCATATGCTGCTATTAGATGGCTGCCCCGGAGGGAGTTTTTGCTTGACCAAAGGCTACTGTTGTCCTGAGGTATGTCTCACCTCTCTCACCCTCAATGTTAGCTGCTACTTCACAGCATTACCCTTTCTTCAGATCCTCTTCTGCTTTTCTAACATCCTCTATCCTTCCTCGCCATCCAATCGCACCTCGCTGACTATCATGCGCCAATAGGGGGACGATCCCGCTACCTGCGCCAGAAACAATGGCATTACCCTTCCCAGCGGCTTTCAAGCAGGAAATACCGTCGCTCCTGGCACAGCGAGCTCTACTCCTGCCGCTACAACACCCACTCTGGTCTCCATATCGACACCCCCTCCGAAGGCTGCTACTTCATCCCCTGCGCCACCGCTCTACGCTAATCCAAGCAACTCAACCGTACCGGCTGCTACTGCTCAGACCACCAGCACTAGTACTTCTCCTAGCACGAGCGTGGTGCCATTTACTGGGGGAGCGAGTTCCATCCGCTTTGCCGCTGAGGGCGGTATCGCGGCAGTCCTCGTTGCCACCGGGGCTTTCGGCCTCTTGCTTTGAGTAGAAGTTGCTGTTCCGAAGTGGAAAATGAGCGAATGCGCGGATGAGCAGAGAATATAATGCTGGAGGAGACGATGTATGAATGCTGTCGTAGTTCTCTTAACTAATATGTGACGTGAAACGTTGAGACACGGACAATCCTTCGCACTGAAGCATACATGTGATGTTTGTGCTTCGCCTTACCGCGGTACATTAATCTTGGATCGTGATGTAACCGAAGATAGAACTAGTACTGAAATTTATCTCCGCCCGAACATTTTCCTCCCGCTTCTGAACACATTGAGCATACACACCAACCTTCCCGGCTCATAGACCCAAAAACACAAATCTCTCCGGTAGACCTCACGTCACATAGAAATTTCAACAATTGTTTTCTCGATGGGCCACCCAATCAGCTCGCTTCCACCCCTTCTCGCTTTTCTTTCATTTCCTGCTTGTATGAATCACTTTTGATACCTCTTGCGTGGTGGCTATTCTTCCAGTACACCTCTAGAATTCCGCTTCTTGCATTATTGCGCGAAGCACATGCTGCTTTGTCCGAGCGGGTGACTGACAAGGCATCAGCAGCGCAGGTGGTGACAGAAGCGATCCTGAGCGCCTTCTCGACATATGGCTGGGCCAGCATAATGAGTCGGCAGCTAGTCTCAGCTACGCGCTGTCTATCGGATGCATACTCAGCGCGATCACCCTGAGTTATAGGAAGACCAACTCGATCTGATGACTTGAAATGGACCTCTCAGCTATTCAAGCGCCACGACGTGATCGCGATGCAGACTTCCCGTTTGAAGATCTCCACCAGGGTCAGATCTGTCTTCTAATCATACGTTCGGCCAAGGATAGGGGCCCGAGAATGAGGGCCGCCACATCTGTTCATGATTCTTTACTTCGCAGGCATCATAGGAAATAAGCCTGACACTCCCCGTATCCGACATTCCCAACCGACATTCCCCACAAACATCATTGTTGAGACCGTCAGTATCGCAACCAACAGCGTCACTAGCACAACATTTTCGGAAAGAAATGGGGATGTTGAACGCAGGTCCATTGGATGGTTTGCCCAAGCAGAATTCCACTATGCGTCAAAAAGGATGGGCGAATGCCTAGACACGACTCGAGCAAATTCCAGGAATGTTCTTCTCCAGCTATCTTTACAGCTTTCCTGCCGTACTTCTAACCCCAGATGTCGCAACTCTTATAAAGACATGTGGGTAATGCGGATGAAACCCCTGGCTTCATGCCTTATACGCAACGATAGTACTTCATGCCAAAAGAAAATTGGCCTCAGCCATTCAGCTCCTCCACTCCATCTGGCACGCTTGTCGGTTCCACTCTTGCTTGTTACAAAGAGGCCCACCTGTCCAACGCTTAGCGCTTCGATCAGATCAAGTGGAACTGAGCGATTGGCAATCTGGATAATCAAAAACGCTAAAAGCAGTGTATGCTGCGGAGGGCTAATGATGGGCCAACCATCGAAACCGATTGCTTCCGGTCAAATTTTGCAGTTGGAATAGATTAGATAGCTATTTAAAAACGCAGCACCTTTTACCAGGTTATCTAAACCAAGTCTAGAATAGAACACTTAAAGAGCAAAATTCACTTTTCATACCCAACATTATAAGAAAACAGCCCGCGGGACACGTGTCTGTCTGAAACCAGATTGCCTTGTCGCTTGGGGGCTGCACTGATCATCCGCCTCGATTTTCAGTCTTTTTGCAAGATATCCTTCAGTCCCCTTTCTGAACCTTCTCTGACTGAAAAAGGGCGCACGCACACCCACGAAAATCTTTCAATGCCGAACCTCTACATCCAACGATCTGCAATACGTGCGAGCGGAACAAAATACCTCAGAAAAGAGAAGCGTAACTACGTAGCTTCAAAAGGAAAGATCTGTACCTAGGGAACTTTGCTGTAGCTGATCCCCCGTTCTGGAAGCTTTGGAAACTTTCCAGTCGGATTAAACTATCTATCTAAATGCATGTGTGTGCTCCAATTCTGGATAATTTTTGGGGCGGGGGAAGCTGCAGATCCAGTCCATGGCTTGCAGGTCGAGGGCTAGTGGTAGATGGTGGTCTTTCAGGAGCGACTTTAGTAGAATCTTTGATGGGGTCGTGCAAGCCGCGTCGAGAGAGTCTTTGTAGCCTTTGGGGGTGGAGGCTCTACCCTAGGTAGAAGAAGTGCAATTGAATGAAGTGTAATTTTGGGTGGTTCAGCTATGTATGTAGGGCTGTTCGGTAGTATGGTACATGTACTAAAAAAAAAGAAAAGTCTCCCCCGTTCCTTTGATACATATATGATGGATTAAATACTTGGTGCTTCCTTCCCTCCTAGGTAGGAGTATGTTGTCGAACATCAAGTGAGGGTTACACAAGCCCTACTTACAAGGCCACCGATCTCCTAAACTCGCTCGAGCATTGGGCGAGCCAAGGTCAGTTCATATTACTCACTGCATCTGCTTCCTCCTACGCACCATCATCGTAGCGGTCCGCGATGGAATGATACTGTCTCCGAAGATGCGATTCAGTGGACGCTGCTGCATGTGCTGAATATCGTAGTTTAAGGTAATGTAGGCGAGCACTAATTTGAGCAGATGAGCGACGAGCCAGCGTCCAGGACTTCCACTCGTCAGCACTTTGACACCCAAAGAGTGAACATGCACGTATTGTTGGTACTTACCAAGCATGACGTCCATGACCAAAAGCAAGATAAATATCGCTCGTGGTCGCAAGACCTTGGTTTTTGCGATAAATCGAAGCCTTGTCAGACAGCTTCTCCAAATGACCCTCGTCGACGGCATCCGCCTGCTTCCTAGCAAAACGGAAAGGGTCGTACTCCTCCGGCTTGAGATAAAATCTATCATCATGCTGCAAGCCGACTGTGGCTGCGCCAACCCATGCACCCTTGGGAAGATGGTGTCCACTGGGCAACGTAACGCCGTCTCTCGGCATCACCTCCCGGAGAATGACCCGCGTGAGCATAGGATTCTTCCGGAGGCTCTCTCGGATAGTACTGTCTGCAAGCGAGAGTTTGGGTAGCGAGGCCGCATCCGCCCAGTCGTCTTCAATTTGAAAGACAGAAGCAGCTTCTTCGCGAAGCATTTCCCAGAACCTGGAATCAGTATTGGAGCTCACGAGGTCAAGCATAGTGTTTGTCGCGGTCATGATTGTGGTGTGCATTGCACCCAGGGTGAATAATAACAATCGCGTCGCAAGTGGTCCTGGTGGACTATCCTTGGTTTCGGGGTTGTCCAACACCGCAATGACCATCCATGTCACGAGATCCTTTGGCTCATCAAATTCAAACGAGGCATCAGCTCTCTTTCGCTTAATGTGTTCCATACGATCCCGAACCAAGGGCACGAGAAATTTGAGAGACTTCTGCATGCAATAATAGACCGGCAAAGCGCCAAGATACCCAAAGAGAGGTCTCATCATCCACGGCATATACTGCCCCACAATAATCGAGCCGGCACCCAACCAAGTCGCAAAAGATGCCGAGTAATTGAGATACTCCTGATCGTGGCATAGAGGGGTCCCAACAATAGTACGATTAATGGATTTGAACACAACGGCTTCCATGACCTTCGCGATGCATATTTCGTTCCAGGATCCGTCATCTAAGCCCATTGCATTGTCGATGGTATGAGATATGTCCTGCACCATGGCAGATTGAAGCCTACCGAGATTCCGCGTAAGGTCTTTCCGGACAGCCTCCATCATGAACATATCGTGGTTGAAGTCCAGCGTGGGGCACAGGTAGCGGAGTCCAAACCTCCCGACTTGCGTCATCCGAGCTGATAGCACATTTTCGGGCTGATCAATCATCCAGCCTATATGCTCTTGAGGTATAAAGACATGGGGGTGGAATCCAGCATCTGGTATCACGAATGGTAGGGCTTTCCTATTAAACTGCAGAAGGACCTGTCAGATTTTGCATATTTAGAGATACTTCGACAGAAGGGGTCTCACATACCTGCTCGTAGCCAGCCTTTAGTGTTTGCAAACCGGCCGTGAACTCACGGACGCAAGCTCTGGTCTTCGAAAACATTTCTCTGCGCACTCCAGCCCAGGGCACAGAGTGTGGTACGGTGCTCATCACCATCCATGAATGTAGGAAGCACATAAGTATAGTCACAAAGATAGTGATGATGCCCCAGTTCGAGATTGCATTCATGAAGATGCTAGACCCTGAGAATACTTCCATTCTGCTACAAGGATACTGCTTGATGCAAGTGAAGGTGGGCCGTTCGTGGCTTGGAGTAGAAGAAGATGAAGGCTTGAGAGTGAGAAGTAGATGCTGAGAATAGCTACTCTCTATCAAAAGAGGGCAGTGCACGTGGTAAGTGTAAGTAGGTTACCTTAACATGTAAGAAAGTGAAGTTGAAGAGCCGGTCAGAATAATGGATGAATAATGCCGCTGTAGCTTGCATGAATGTACGCGCTATGTGAGGCACTTGTCGTACCTTGTTGCACGAAGGTCTTGCTTACAGTACCCTTGACTAGCTTAAGTGCACGGGTGAGGCCGTAAGTGGATTATGTGAGGGTTCGTTTTATTGAGGTTTCGATGATTCTTGATCGCAATCGATGTTATCTACACTCACATTAAGTTCGCGAGCAAAGCCTGTAAAGTAAAGTAAAGTATGCGGAATGTTGTCGTTAGCATTAATCAGGTCTCGATTGTTTGCCGAAAGCCGAGTATCTACGTCGCGTAGGTGGTCGAGGTGAGACTCACGACATTGTAACATCGTGGTACAACAACATCTTTCTACATCTGTGCGACCTCAGAAGCCTCTCAAGTGCTTTGATGACGTTGTCACAAAGATTGGAAACTTGAGTCCAGATCGTGTCAACTAATCAGCCTAGCAACCTACCTACCTACGGCAATCTTAAACCATGAACAACGACAGCAGCCTGAACAACCTCTCCTCAAATCTCAGTTCTCCCAGATCTCAATTGTCTCCAAATCTCGATTCCATAACCCCAGACACAAACGAGAAGACGCCGGTGATTGGGATCCAAGACTTTATGGAGGACGAAAGGGTCTCGACCCCTGTACTGACGGGCAATGAGCCGTTTACATCACTCGTAGGCAAGGCTCTTGATCTTGCTGTGAACCATTCGTTCGAGAGCGTCCACGATGATGGCCACTGGTGTGGCGAACTCCGCTCCAACGCAACCATCACCGCCGAATACGTATTCCTGCGGCAGGCTCTCGGTCTTGAGATGAGCCTTGACAGAGACGCCCTATGCCAGTGGTTCCTCTCGGATCAGAACACAGACGGATCTTGGGGCATTGCACCAGACTATCCTGGCGATGTCTCAACCACCGTGGAAGCTTACCTCGCTTTGAAAATACTCGGCATCCCTTCGGAAATATCCTCGATGCGTCGAGCATGCGCCTTTGTGGTTTCAGTTGGCGGCGTGTCCAAAGTCCGAATTTTTACTCGTATTTATCTCGCAACTTTCGGCTTGTTTCCGTGGAGTGCAATACCAGAGCTAATTCCAGAGCTCATCTTCATGCCGTCCTGGGCCCCAATCAACATCTACAGCTTCTCGTCTTGGGCACGCAGCACCATTATTCCTCTGCTCATCATAAGCCATCACCGGCCCATATTCGAATTGCCGAATAGAAAGGCTGCTTCCAACGACTTTCTAGACGAGCTGTGGTTCGATCCAGTCGAAAAGGCCGTGCCGTACGCGAAACCGTTCTGGGATCTATGGAGGACGGATAGCGTTGCACTGGCTTTTACGGCAATTGACGAACTTCTGTACCAGTTGGGTGGCCTTCGGTCTTTTCCTTTGCGAGGCTACGCTCGACGACGATGCGTGGACTGGATTTTGGAGCATCAAGAGGCGTCGGGAGACTGGGCGGGGATTTTTCCACCGATGCATGTTGGCCTCCTCGCTTTGAAGTTGGAAGGTTACGACCTGAACGACAGTCCCATACTTCGCGGCTTGGAAGCTGTAGAGCGTTTTACGTGGCAGGACAAAGCAGGGAAACGAGTCCAAGCATGCGTCTCGCCAGTATGGGATACCGTTCTCATGACCATTGGACTTTGCGACGCTGGCACACCCACTACCGATGAGCTTCTAAGTCGAGCAGTCGATTGGATCAAAGCTCGTCAGCTGCTTGGACACGAGGGCGACTGGAGGATATACCGGCCCAGATTGAGTCCCGGTGGTTTCAGCTTTGAGTACTTCAACGCCTGGTACCCTGATGTGGATGATACTGCTGCCGCAATTATAGCATTGATCAAACAAGATCCCATGTCTGCGTCATCACCAAGTGTGATAATGGCAGTTGAGTGGGTTCTTGGCATGCAGAACCGCGATGGCGGTTGGGCCGCATTCGATGTGGAGAATAACAAGCTTTTTCTGAACAAGATACCATTCTCGGACATGGATTCTCTCTTAGACCCATCAACGGCCGACGTAACAGGCAGAATCCTGGAAGCTTTGGGTCTCTTGCGCAATACCTTACGCAAAGTTAAGGTTGCTCAGGCGCTCCTGGAGCGAGTCGGTCTGGCGTGTGATCACGCCCTCATCTACCTCGCGTCAATTCAAGAGCCAGATGGCGCTTGGTACGGACGATGGGGCTCAAATTACATATACGGGACCAGCAACGTGCTCTGCGGCCTGGCATACTTCTCGAAAGACCATGCGCGTACACAAGCCTTAGTCGAACCCGCGATTCGGTGGCTCAAATCCGTCCAAAACACCGAGGGGGGCTTCGGCGAAAATCTGGACACGTACAAAGATCCAACGCTGGCTGGGCGGGGGGAGTCTACGGCATCGCAGACAGCTTGGGGTCTGATGGCGCTACTGGCTTATCTTCCACCGAGTGATGGAGCTGTGAGGATGAGCGTTGCGTATTTATTAATGTCACAGACCATGAAAGATGGAAGTGGGGCCTCTTGGCCGGAGACGCAATACACCGGTACTGGGTTCCCAAGGTACTTTTATTTGGGGTATGAGTTGTATGCACACTATTTTCCGATGATGGCGCTGGGCCGGTATCTGCAGGCTTGCAAGTCGGAAAGCTGATGGCTGCTATTAGCTTTGGCGAAGGATGAGAATAGAATTGCAGATTCTCCAAGATAGTTTTGTGAATCGGTTCTTTGGAGTTAGAATATTGCTCAATACACTCTACACCTCGTATGTTCTTCCAACCATAGTGTAACACCGACTCAACCTCGCAATCTCCCGGCGTACCACGTTAGTATCAAGTCCACCTCTATATAGAATTCCGTGGTAATACGTATGTCGGTAAACATAGTGGCGAGTACGGTAGGACCGGCGAGGGTTTTGTCAAACATGAGTACTGTAGCATGAGGTGGATCCCAGCAACTACCCGGGTTCGGATTAACTTCTGGCCGTAAACTCACTCAGACGACATGTCATGTCTTCAAGGATTTATCGAACAGATAGGGTACAGAGCAGCAATATGTCTTTGACCAAAGCATCGAGTCTCTAGCTAGGTGAATGGAACAGTAGGCGGGCTGGCAGCGACTACCAAGGAAGACGAAAAGGGAAAAAAACAATCATCTCCACATATCCAGCTCTCCAGCTCTCTCGCCCAAACCTAGATCTTGTAACTTCCGCGGAACCTGGTAGTCCGCCCCGAGCGTCGTAGCTCCGGCACGTTTGCAATCAACGCCGCTCTAGGAGCGCGTTTCTTCTGCACCTTGGTAGGTGCGGCACGAATGCGAGGTGGTGGAGTGAGAGGAGAGAAAGGTGGGTGTGGCGGTGGAGTGGCAGGACGGGGAACTCGCGCAAGCTCTAGAGCCCTTATCAGTAATGCAATCATAAGTAAAGAATACTGGCAGACTAACCCATTGTCAAAGTGGCAATCCTGCCATCCCGATCGGCGATCATCTTGTTTGCCGTCTCATACATCTCATCGAAATCCTTCCTGAGCGCTTTTTCGCGCGCTTCTATGCCTCGAAATTTGTCTTCCACCGCGTCAAGCTTGTCGATTAGGTCTTGGGTGCAAGTGGATTGTTCCACGATAAGCTCATGGTTCTCGTCCAACTCGGCGTTGGCATTCTTGTTATCCGCTTCTAGCTCCTTGATGCGGTTCTCCAGGCGATCGACTTGGGCTACCTGCATCTCGATCTGCGCATCCCTGAACATGAGCTCCGATGGGAGCTGCGATGGCTGATAGTCGCGGTAAGACATGATGCGTTTGGGATAAAAGTAGATATGTTTGTGAAAGGCAGACCAGCTGCGAAAGAGGGTTGAAAGGAAAGGGTAGAGGGAAGATTGAAAACCCAGGTAAATAGTGCTGTTTAAAAGAGGCAGACCAGCTGCAAGAGGAGAGTTAGACGAAAGGTAGAGGGTAAGCTGAAAAGCTGAGTAAGTTATGGTGTAGATGCTTGAGCAAACTCAGAAGAACGGACGAAGAAGAAGGAATACAGGAGGAATCTTTAAGGTATTTGTACTACATTCTCTCACGCTAAAACCGATGACAACAACCTACCGAACCATTTACAATAGCATCACAGAGTGGCTGGTCTTTCTCAATTATGCTATGTTCTGGTCAATAGGCCAAAACAGCACTAGCAAACGACAATGGAACGACAATAGGAGACTTGAAACACAACACAAGCTGTTTGAATAACCAATACTATACTCTCGAGCTATTGCCTTATTTCAGGCGCATTAGCATTGTACTAGCTCCTTCAAAGAGCTCGCAGCAATGAGGAATCAGATTCGTTCTAGGTATCATTCCATAAGGTGGAAATTGGGCTACACGGCAATAGGATGACATTAGGAGAGCTGAAACACAACATTGAAGCCTTTGGACATCAAATCTGAGAGCGTCGAATTTTTACTACTCACGTCGGCAGGGAAGGATACAATTGCGCTGGGTCTGCTTGAGAGCTCAGTACTATCTTGGGGTTCAATTTACAATGGAGTTTCGTTCGCCAAAGCGGCCTCGAAGGCAAGCTACTCTCTAGACATCAACTGGTTCCAACCCAATCTCCAAGGTGAACACTGAAGCAATGGCGCTGTTTGGCTGTCAGCAATTCAATGTATCGCCGTGATATTTTAAAGTCGCAAAGTAATGGATAGGTGAACTCGTTAATGGTGCGCGTTGGACAGGATTTTACTACACGTTCGTACTCCTGAACAATGAAATGATATTCGGACAGCGAATCCCAGCACTCTGAAGTGTCTTATGTATATATAACATTAATCAAGAGAATGCTTCCTTACTGTCGCATTCTATATTTATTAGTAACAGCACTCGAACGCCATTTTATCAAGCCACAATTCCAATCCATATATGAAATGACTCTTCAAAGGGAAAACTCCGGTGACACTACTACTGCTAGTCCAATAGAAATGGCAGTAATATCGTTGAATTTCACTGGTAGTATATAGCACAAAGCTCCAGGCTTAGGGCGATACAGTGGGAAATGAAACTCTAGCAGCAATGAATGGGAAGAACAATAATACCAAATATCTGAACATGAACAAAAACAAAAACAAAAACACAACGTAAAATGAATTGATTGTGTTTTCTCACCATTAACCGTTTATCAGTAAGCATGGAGTATGCGCCGCAAGCACGTCGGAGCACCACACAGTGCGTATGTGTCAATACTTGCAATGAAAACATGTAACAAATCTTATGCCCGCTGCTCCGAATATGCACTGAGCTCATGAGGATCACTCTGTCTCCAACTGAGGGAAGATGCCCTCTTCCACCGCCTAAAAGCTCGTTTGCCTTGCAAGTTGGATGCACAAACGATTCGCCCACGTATCTCCGGCCCCAACATCTGTGACGGTACCACAATACTTGATCTCGTTGATGTTAGTTAACGAGGTCGAATTGCAGCTAAACAGGTCTGATGAGGAGGCCGTTACGACCGAGCTATGTAGAATGATAGCTCATCTCTAGCTGAGGGTTGGCAGTTGATGGCAGGGCTGGCCGGACAGGCCCGGGGATACGCTAACGAAGCGAGATCGGAATGCTCGTACATACTCGTACGGAGGTACTCTCGTCCTCTTTTCATCAAGCACACATAATCGCAAGAGAATTGTGTCCCTGATAAAAACAGAAGACCGTCCATAGAGGACTGCTTTTAAAATTACATGCACCTTAGGGGCAAGAACTTTAAAATATTTGTATGCCATTCAACACAAGCAATTTTGCTTGGCTTTGGCCAGGGATCGTTAAGGCCCTTGGCAGCGTCACCGCCCAGAAGAGCGCCGCTAAGGTATCAGGCATCCAACTGGTGTTGTTTGTGTTGCGTTTCGAATGGTGTTACAATTCAGTAAGCTTCATCTCTCATCCATATCGTTGTGTCTATTTGCCGCATGGGTCTTCCTGTTACTTACAATTGATACCTGCGGGATCAAGAATTACAATTTTCTGCAATGCGACGTCATTCATGATGGTACGCTGCGAAGACAGTCATGAGCTCTCCGCGCGGTGTGCCCTTTATCCATTGCTGCTATCCTCAGGCCACTTTACTAACCTGATCGGTTCTGTTAGAATCATCACTGTACCTCGTGAATCGCCTTGGCCTCAAGGCCGGGCTGAGCGCCAGCCATATGGTCGGGTCTGAAGTGGGTCGATAATGGGACGATCCACAGAGAATTCCATAGACGCGGCCCTTTCTGCACCGAAAGCGCCCTCACTCTTCGCCAAATTCAAAGCCTCTTATGCCCCGAAAAAGCGTAACCTTTCCGAATACTACATCGAACCACTCGAATCTCACCGCCAATACTCGCCTGGAGATGCGGTCAAAGGCTCCGTCGTCGTGAACGTGATACGGGCATTACGCGTTACCCACTTGACAATTTGCCTCCATGGATTCGTCAAAGTCTTTCAGAACGCGAAAATTCCAGGTGAAAGCATTTCCAACGAAGGAAGGCGCTCGGATACAAGCAGAGGCACGGGCAAGCGGGGTTCTGAATATTTTGGCAATGGTTTCGCATCGCTCTTCGAAAACGAGATCGCGCTCTGTGGTGAAGGTCGATTGGACGTTGGCAAATATATATTTCACTTCGAGCTGGATCTCCCATCCCAAGGACTACCGAGCAGTATCGACGTAAATTTTTTCGATTCCCAAGTCACTATGGGCTAGACTGATAAATTACTTAGTTCGAACGGGGCACAATATCGTATCTTCTTACATCAACGTTGACACGGCCAACCACCATTTCACCGACCGTGAGGTGTGATCGTAAACTTGCTCTTGTCGAGACTATTGACATAGCACCATTGCCGCAGCCGAAGCCTCGAGTTATCTCCCTGGAACCGGTGTCGAGAAAATCGAAATCGAAACTCGGTACGAAGAAGATTAGCATCTCTAAACGGAACGTAAAGGGTGTCAGCGTACTAATTCCTCAACAACATGGATACACAACAAATAATGAATTTGTAACTTCTCAAGTGACAGATGAGCCCCTAAGAAGCCCTGCTTTGAGTGAACAGGGCTCTGTGGGCGGCAGGAGCAGTGGTACTTCGAGCAGTCTGACCGGATCACCCCCTTGTAGCGGAGGAACTAGCGGGGTCCACCGACGAGAAAGTACCAAGTCTGACGGGAGTGGGACAATTACCGCAATGATAGAACCCTCATATGCCGGGTGTCTTCCTGGTGATATATTGCCGCTGAAGATCTCAATTGATCACACAAAGCCCGTCAAAGCCATGCAAGGCATCATCGTTACGCTATTTCGCCAAGGGCATGTCGATACTTCTCCCACGATTCCTCTCGGCCCGTCGATCAGAGGCCAGAAACAGGAATATGAATACTACCCCAAGTCTTTGACTGGTTTGGGAGGACTTTCTCTATCATCAGCAGGCTCGAGCAAGCTTTTCCGACAGGATCTGAACCAGACATTCACACCACTTATTATAGATCCTCGTTCTCTCACAGCCATACTCAAAACATCCATACAAGTTCCGGAGCATGTCTTTCCCACTATATCCTCGACCCCTGGGGCTATGATCAGCTTTAGTTACTACCTTGAGGTTGTCATTGACTTGCGTGGTAAGCCAATCAATCAAGACCGGTTCCTTCCACGACTAGGCATGGTGAACGTAGTTCCCAGTCACGGTCAAGGCGACCCCACGATTAATGGCGTGGACGGTATCACGAGCTCCGCCACCTCCGGCTTTTGTTCATTAGATACAAGTCAGATGAGAAGGGAGAAAGGTGTTGTCTCGAGTGTATTCGAGGTGATTGTGGGGACAAAGGACAGTAATAGAAAACGCCTAAGGCAGAAAGAGAATGTCCAAGATCCCAACGATGGGCAGAAGGTTACACCTTGGAATATCGAGGTCAATAGAAACGAAGAGCTTGCCGCTGGAGTACGCCGAGAGAACTCTGCTATTGGCAGCGACCGGCCAGAGAATTGCTCCCAACCGACTGTAGAGGGAGTGCAAGATGCTGTAAATGTTACAGCTTACTCCCGTCTAGTGATGATCCCACCTCCAACGATTGAAGACGAATTAGATGAAAAGACTCGGCTGAAGAGAGCCGAAGAGCGGCTTCTGCCAAGCGCACCACCTAATAGTGACGAGCCTTCGTCTTCCGCATACTTCATTCAACCTTCAGCTCCAGCAGCCTTCGACGATGACAATTATGTTACGAGAACAGGACTTTCACAACTAAGTGCACCAGAATATGATGGCGCTTCAGCACCATCGTTTGCAACTGTGACCCCAAGCAATGTCCGTTGGCATCGCCATGCATATCAAGCTAGCGGTCTTATGTCCTCGATTGCCGGACCTCAAGATGATAAGCAAGAACTAGAGCGACAGCGTCTACAGATGTCTGCCAGTTCACCAGATGATGCCCCTGAAGATGCAACGCCCGAGCCGGGCATTCCGCAAAACCATTATGGAGAGCCTACGGCTCCCGTGCTCGAAGACGATCATCCATATCAGTACTACGGTCCTAGCGAACCGAGCACTTCATCAGCGCAGGCCGAACGTGTTGTGAGTAACGAGCATCTACCGGTATATAAAAAGTGAGGTACAGATTCAATCACGCATCTGTCGGTATAGTAAAATATAAAGGGATCTGGACTGGCGTAACAGGGCGAACAGGCGCTTCACTCGGATATACCCCTTGGCTTCTGCATTAGCGTCGTATAGACAGATTTACATTTATATCGGTGCTCTCGGATATTACTGTATCTACGTTAACGATTTAGGCCCCAAATCAATAGTACAGTACCAACGCGTGGGGATCGTTTGTCACCGGTAGGTGAGTGCAGAGCTACGAGTCTATTCATAAAGCTAATAGTCTATGGCACGACTTACTAGACATAGATTGGCAATTTACACTTACGTGTCACTCTCTTTCATATCTAACCCTTGTTGCCTTTCATTGCCATTATCTCTAATTGTGGATGACTGTCAAAAGCCAATGTCGTTAGAAGGTCAAAGAAGTTTTCAACTTTTCTGTCTCTTCAAGTAGATAAAGAACATTACAATGATATTGTATTCCAGCCTATGTTGTGCAGTAGGCTTTGTTGAATCCAATCCCACTCAAGCTCAAATGCTTCAGCTTGTTTCATTCTCTCTAGATCCCAAATATCTTGCACGAACACAGCTTGAGACTCGATTCGTATATTCAACGCCTTCTCGATCACGATTCGCAAAACTTCACCACCAAACCTTCTCGAACATCACAAACAACAGCCATGTGTATCATATGCGACACTCACTTCGGCTGTGGCCACACAGCGAAGAAGACCATCCCATGCTCAGTCGCTTTTATCGGCTGTAACGGCATGGTTGAAGGAGGATTTATAGATCTGCCATTGGAAATCTGCCCTAATTGCAAATTTGGCAATTGTTTCTCTACTTTTACCGTTGGTGAGCAGAATCCGTTTGCCAACCAGACCATTTCACATGGATTCGGGGGGTTCGGCATACCTTCCCAAGGCCGGCAGTGGGGTTCCTACAGTGAGTCTTTGGTAGATGAGGAGCAGGAAGATTCTCAGAGCCAGTTCTGGGACTCCTCGGATGAGTCGGCCGCAGAGGAAGATGAGCCTTCATCGCATCACAACCAATTCGCCAGTGAGAACTCGAAGGTCAATTCCGCTGCCCTTGAGAGATACTTGGAGGTCTTCCCCAACGGGCACCAGATAATTCCGACCCCTGGAAATGGCTTGCTTTGCGGATTTCACGCAGTCATCCTCTCCATGGAAGCCATGGACCCTGACTTGGCTCGACCAACAGTCGAGGAATTACAAGTCGTTTTCAAGTCGCTGGACAACGCGGCATTCGGCTTAGATAATGAAGACTACTTCCATGTCGACCAAGTTGGAGCGGCACTGTACTTTTGGGGAACGAAATATGACATGAATCTCCAGGTCGGATATATTCCTCTGGGGGAATCTCCTGTGCTGGTGCCTCATCCAAATGAAGATGAGACAACCGTCATCTTCATTCAGCACACGCCCGGCCACTTCTCGGGCCTGAGACCGAACAAAGCCGTACACGCCCGAAAAGTCTCCCACATCGCTTTCCAGCCTGTGAAGGAAGACTCAGAGGACGACATGGTGTGTGACTGAGTCCGACCCAAGTGAGGAAAATATCCCTACCACAGACAACCCAGAACAGGAAAGAGGAATGAAAACCCTCAGGAGGTTCATCCTCCGTCCTCCCTTTCTGCGGAGGCCGACGCAGTCATTCCCTCAACGCATACTCGGATGAGCCTTCCTCGGATAGAGGGCCACTGAAGACGCCAAGGACCAGCTGCTCGCTTCCTCACGTAATCCTACAGAGAGAGAGGAAAACGTGGGCCACTGAAGACGCCAAGGACCAGCTGCTCGCTTCCTCACGTAATCCTACAGAGAGAGAGGAAAACGTTTCTGAGAAGCCGAAGTGAAGTCCCCCTCCCCTTAGGTGTACCAAGAGCACTAAGAAAACGGGGAAGTAGCTGGAGGAACCGCACAGCGGACCGAACGCCGAAATCCGAACCCGTCTGATATGATGGATCAGAAAGATGACGAGGACGGTGAGGTGAAACAGCATGTTTGATGCTGGATTTGATGATGAAATGTAAGCTTATTAACCATAGAAGAGATGCGAAGCACGCCTACTATTATTCAGTATATATAATACTTGATAAATGCGAAAATCTTGTCCAATGCCTCCCTTGAATTATCCTCTACATTATATTAAGACACCGTGGGAGCTAACGAAGGTTGTACATGGTCTTCTTGTGCTCTTATCACAGAATGGAGGAAAGCTATGATTTACTAATTGACAATGGGCTACTACTTGTATCTCCTCTTGCTACTCAAGCGATTGTCCTTCATCATGTGGAAACTGCTAATCTCAATCCATCCGGACGCCTGCTTATTGGAGCCGAGATCCTGCTCTGTCGAGGCTACCGGAGAATTAGGAAACAATGCAGATCCCGCAACATCATCATGACCTTCGGTTCTGTCTTCAAGATTCCTATAACCATCCGTCTCACCTGGCTACCAAAGGGAGACTATTCTCGCAACGGAAAGCTGTCTGCGTAAACCTCAAAACCATCATCCGTAGTAAGGACAAAGCCTATCCGTACTTGGAAGGGTTTATACTACTGTCTGGTGACAGAAACCTAGCTGTTGAAAGCGTTCGTGTGGAGACATGTGAGCCGTTACGCAGATAAATTAGCATCATCTGGTGTTTTGCAAAGTCTTCGAGCGGCCATGTTCTCTTGTTGAGTCGTTCATGGAACATGGCCAACAAGAAAGGGAAACGAAAGTGAGACGTATGTCTGACGATGCAGAAAGGAAGGTGGGTTCGAACCATTAGGGTATCCGAGACAGGGAATAGCGACCGCATTACGATCGGGTATGATCAGGCTTGTTGTTGAAACATGTCCGAAACACTCATAAAGAAAATCCGACTTAACTCGTCGAGGTATCCGAGACAGTGCGGAAATTACTGCAAAATGGCCTTCTACAGGGTGTTGAGGGTCAAATGCCGTATTTCGATTTGCGAAAATCCCCCTTTGCACACCGGTATTTCCCAGCTCAATGGCTTCCCACCCTCAGATTCTACAATTTCAAGAAGAACAAACATCAATCATGTCATTGACTCTTGCTCCCGGTCCATAGACATCCTTATTAGAACCACTATCGGATTACGATCTCTCTTAATCGTTGAACAGTTCCTGCAACGGTGAGAGAGCATTATGTTGAAGCGCGCTCATTGAACCTGCGTTTCAACAATGTTGTCGATGATTTGTTGACTGTTTCCGAGATGCTTGACATGGCTGTCCGTTGTTTCCATGGCTCAATCGCAATCAGGATTGCGGCCGGACGAGATGGCTTCTTGCTTGGGTTGAAAGTTCCAACGCCTTTTCCTTCGTAACAATCCAAGACTTCTCTGGAGATGTGGTATTCTCTACGAGAGTAACGATATCCTGAAAACCGCGTTACCTACGAAGCGAAATTTTTCCTCATGTGCGATGAACCAATGTCCCACTGTAAGATGCGATCATTCGTCCCCCTCCGCTGGAATAACTCTTTGTCAACCCCCCAAACCGCAGCACGAAACATGAACAAAGACAAAACCCGTCTCCCAATTAACAATACACCCTGCCTATACAAGCATCGCTCATGTTTCAAAACCCCATTTTTATTCCAGCACTCTCCTTCCCTTCCCCTTTAAAACCCCCATTCCCCACCCGCCTCTCCCCATTCCTTCTAATCTCCACAAACCACCTTCCCCCATATACAAAACCTAAACCATCCCTTACGCTCAAAACCAAACCGCAACCCAAACACCCAAAACCACAACAATGCAAAACCCCACCACAACCTCCACCAGCGGCGCCACAGAAGCGTGCTGCAGTCCTACGCAACGCCTGTCGAATCAGCAGACAGAGTGGTTGGCGAAGGCGGATGATGAGGAATATGATGCCGATGATGAGGAGGAGTATTGACTGAAATTTGGGAGTGTGTGGGAGTGTGGCTGGAGGGGTTTGGATATACAGTACATACAATACGCATTTTATAAGAAACTTTGAAAGAAAAGAAAAAAAACTTACTACGAAGATGGGTTCTAGCTAGAGCGTAGGAGCATCTAAGTGCGCCTTTTCACATGATTTTTTTATTTATTTTAAAAATGAGAACAGACTTGTGGGATACTTGCATTTGACAATGGAGGTTTTCTTAACTGTGACATGGCAGAGATGTTGTTGGAAGACAAGTCGTACACATACTAAGATACGAGATGATAGAATCGTAGTAGAGACGTACCTAAAATACACGAGACGGATCTTGTCTGTCGTGGTTTGATTGGATTATTTAGCTTTTGGTGCCCCTATGGATTTTTTACCTGTTTCTTACCGTCGAGGAAGTCTTTTTGGCTGTTATCATCACACTAGTTCAAAGTCGAAGAGATGATGCTTGATTTTGTTTGCTGATAGTTTGGGGGATGAAAAGGGATGATGCAAATGGAATGTTCAACTAAATTTTCCAATTCTTTTTGTGGTAGATATCGGAATCACATCACCAACCCCCCCCCCACCGCCTCACTCAACAGCCCCCTCCCCCGCAACAATTACAAACACTTTTCCCCGTCCTCATCTCTGCCAATACGGTACTGGCAATCCAGGTTGAGAAATTGCCGGCGTGAGCGGAGCCATTCCTCGTCGGTCAGATTGGCTAGGTTTCTAGGGATGGTTTCTTCGTTGGGGTGGGTGCGGATGGTGCGGACGGTCGGAGTGTGTTTTGTTGAGAGCGGGGTTTGGTGGCAGGTGGGAGAGGTGCAAGGAGCTTGCATGGGCGGTTTCTGGGCGTTGGAGGCGGGTTGTGGGTGCTCGATCATTTCTTCATCATCCAATCTGTCGTCAAATGGGTTCGTCATCAGCTCGAGGTGCCTCAAACACATCTTCGCCGTCCCGTCCAAAGATCGACTCGTACAAGTCCCTCAACTCCTCCTCATCCCCTCCCACAATTTCCCCAACCTGACCCGCTTCCTCCGATATCGTGCCCAGCCCACTTCCATAATCAGAGATTTCTGCATCTTCCTGTTTGTACTGCGTCGGACTATCCAGTAAGAAATCTCTGCTCGCCTCACCCTCTGTCTCCTCTTCCAAAGGTCCAAGCCTAGGGGATGGATAGCCGTCCTGGCTGCTGGGGAGAAAGGGGATTCCGCTTGTCAAGGGGGGACTATAGGCCCTATAGGCTCCTGCAGCCGGATGAGCACCGCTGATGCCGTAGATGGTGTGTCGGGGGATGTGACTGGCGTGGTGCGTCGGGGCTGCTGGGCACTGGGATTCGATCTTGAACGGGGTGGGATGGGGAATGTGATCTGAGTCTTGGACAAGATCGGAATCGCTTGGGTCCAAGACATTGACGTCGTCGAATGGGTTTCCATTTATCATTTCGCAGCCTGGTGCTGCTGAAGCCTGCGATGGGGATTGCGTGCCGCTTGTAGCTGTTGAGCCTCGTGATGAGGAGCATGTGCCGTGTTCTGAACTACTCTGCGAGCCTTGCGAGCCGTACACGGGCTCGCAGTGCAGCGGATAAGGCACCACTGTGAACCCTTTATCTGTGGACTCCAAAATCACGGTCCTCTCAAGGTTTTCTTCCTTCTCATAAATAGAGTCAGTGTTAATATACTCCTCCAGGTCCACGATTGCTTCGTCCGAGAGTTTGCTTCGAAGGCTTCCGATACCGTCATTCATGGTGCCCTCGATGCTGTCAAAGTGCGCCATTCGAGTCAGTAGTTGATGAGTGTAGTTGTCGGTACGGAGATGCTCTTTGTTTGAGGCGGGCATAGAGATAGTTGTGTTAATTTCTGATGATGGTATTTTAGAATCCAGAAATGCCCGTTTCGAGAATGTAGGGAACGATACGGAAAGAGAAGAATGGCATGAAGCACGCATGATACAATAACAGTCTTGAGACAAAGAAAATGGGCGACGATTTCTGAACAATGGCGAGATTGGAAACAAATACTCGGCACGGAATCTTGACAATAGCATTATTGACAATAGACTAGGCGAAATTCATCTATCTCGAGTTTCGATTAGCGACGGTAGGTATGATGAACAGGTTAGGGATAAGGCCTTAGGTTCTACAACTGGCTTTGTTATTTAGTCGATTTCGAGTGTTGATCCATTGTTTTGGAAATTAACGTATTTTTTAGATTGCTATCCAAACTAAGGGCACTCCATCATACCATCAGCCATAACAAACAACCACTTAATATGGAAACGTAACGAACTGGGAACATGTGTGAACTAGAGTGAGCTGAATTTGAGATTCCCTGGAACGCGGGACACGTTAGTAGGATTTATTAGCTGTGAGACCTAGTCACATATCACTTACCAGACAGCCAAAACATTCCACGAACACTGCCCAGAACAATAGATTTCTCTATCTACCATGCCGTAACGACTTCCGTGCAATATCAAGATTTCGGTGCACTGGAGAGCGTTGTCAGCAATTGTAAATCTTATCCCCTTACTTGATATGAACTGACTCCGACCTTGATATTATATTGACACGATGAGCAAGGTCAAGGAAATCATCTATGGCGATTCCATGGGCTGATAAAGCTAGAGGTGATCATACAAGGAGCCGGCTCTCGAAGTAAGACATCAAGGAAGATGGCGTCTCGATTATCAGTATATCGCGTTGTCGTGGTCCAGGACGATCTAGAAGTTGATCCATGGCAAAATTCCATCCCGTAGCAGACACCTTATGATCTGGTGAAGCGCATATCATTATGGGCGGTGGCTGATACTGGTTATTGGCCCAGCCGACTATCAATGCAATGCCATCACGCTCCGGATTATTCCGAATGATTGATGTTGTAGACTGTGGGGTGCTATCTTCAAGGGCGAAGGTCCAGATGCGATAGTATGCTCGCACAAACAGAGTGTATCTGAAGCCATTGAAGCTGCGGTAATGCCAATTCACGGAGATTTTCGGTACACTCTGGCGTCCGAAATTATTGCGGATGACCTTTTCGTACGTATGGCGAGCGGCAAGCATGCTTCGCTCATTGTCTTCCAATCTAGCAATCTGCCGCAAGGCATAAACGTAAGTATTCTTCTGTCGTTCGTGATGTCCAACTCCGTTCAAGGCCACACGTTCCTGTGCTTCAACCAATAACAGCGCATCGTTAGAGCTCTTGACTAGATGAGGCAGGACCTTGGTGGAAAGGCAGGTGAGGTTAGATGGCCACAAGTCGCAGAAGTAACGTGAGGTCCGAAGAAAAGCTGCGACCGTCGAAAAGCTGTCTGCGAATGCAAGGATGCGGAGAAGGACCTCTGGAGGACATGCTGATATAGTGGCCATTCCGTTACCTTCGTGCGCTTCACAAAGTTTTAAGACACAGCTTGATGGGTTCAATTTGCTGTCAATGAATCTCGTCTTCCTTTTCAGCAGGAAGACGACGGTGGTGGGTTATCAGATATAAAGAAGGCACGGCCCTATATGTTCGGATCGCGGGATCTATTATCCATTCAACACCATATCAGTACATCAACATTGAAAGGTGGTGGTCTAGCTCCTTTGTCCATCAAGTTCATCGCCTCTTGCTTTAACCTATAGCTCTTTCAGGCCTTCGCCCTCCACGTATTCCTCCTCATACAAACCTCTCTTCATATCTTCCAATGCCACCCTGTCTCCCCCTAACATCCGCAATAACCACCCTTCCAATAGGCCTATATTATCTGTCCACCTCTCCGCTTTCTCCCTCAACCCGTTCACCTCCTCACTCCTCTTGACCACTTCTCCAGGATCCCCATCCTTGTATTGCTCCAACTCCTCTTTCAGTAATCTCACCTCCTCCTGCAGCGCTGTATGCATACTGACTAATTCTCTCCTTCCCCCATCCTCGCCTTCTCGCTTCTTGCTAGCTTCTCTTACCTTGGAGTCAAGCTCCTGCACGGCTGCATCGGTCTTTTCTTTCTCCTCGCGAAGCTTTCCGAGAGTGTCACCGCGAAGTTTGGTCTCCTCACTTAAGAAGCTCCAGTACCAATTGCCACTACCGATTTTCTCAACATGAATTTTCCCTTCGTCACCAAGCGCTTGAAGGTAGTCTTTAACCTGCATTCCATTGATCGAGGCGACAGACGGAAGCGCCTTCTCGAGCTCTTTAATGTTATGTACTGTGCAGGATGACTGAAGATACGTCAAAATGAGATTCTGCTTTGCCAAAGGTGGGAGGGTCTTCGGTGCCTGGAGGACTTGATAGTTAGTAGGACTTCATTAATTTGGGCCGGCCTACCGAAGTTTGTCTTACCATGACTGTAACTGCCGTGAGTGATTAGATAGGTTTGACAGATGCAAAAGAAGCTAAGACTGGGGAAGACGACGTTGATTTAGACAATTACAAACTATCATAAAATACGTTTCACACAAGACTCGGACACTGTGAAAGCATGACTGGTTATTTCATATACTTAGTCTAGAACGTATGAGAGGTTCATTCGAATTCCTGAGATTCTACAGTGTCCATCTGCAAAGGCTGCTCTCAGAATATCATCGCTTTTCGAACAACAGCGGATTCTTCTGCAAGTCAGCACAGACCGGTATTCAACTATTAGACCACCTTAATCATGAAGTTCCCAAGTATTGAATTATGTGATGGAGTCACACCTTTTGACAGAAGTAGGCAGAGGAGCTCTTCCAGGCTTAAAAGACCAGACTATTACCTAGAAATTCGAGAAGTAAATTTTGGCACGAGAATAAGTGCATAAGAAATCGGACTAGCTATTATCAATAGACGTGTGCTATTACTAGTTGCAATGGCTTACAATCCACAAAGAGATCGAGTATTTATTCGTTCTTTCCTAGACAGATAGAAGCTTATACGACGCTTAAGCCATTACCTTGGGGTTGTCAATTGTGCTGGAACATCCTAGGAGAAATCTGCTTCTGGCTTTGTGAACTTTACCTTGAGCTTTCTTATAACGATTAGAAGTCAGCCCCGCTATTTCCGTGGTATAGTTGCTTTTGGACGGTCAATGGAAAATGAGGTCTTTGCTGCCGCTGCTCTTCTCCTTTCCAGGTACAACGCCGTCCAAAAGTCTAACTGACTATTCGCTTTCAATACGTCGTGTCGAGGCAACTAGGCCATACAGAAGTATCCGTCTATTCCCTATAGGCATGGAACTAATCACGACGCCGGACCAGCTGACGACACTGTGTGATATCCAGCGCTCGACTGCGCACTCTACAAGCGAACGAGACCTTTCGTTTCTTTGCGGAATAATGCTTGGGAACTTTCTAAACCGACAGCATCCAATGGTTAGCTTCGTTCTCGGAAGCCTCGAAAGCATTTATGGACCACATTTAGCCGTTTCCCAAGAGCCACAGTAGCTTCGGCAGGGCTTTTCTGATTTGCTAAAACAAATCAGATTTTCGCCAATGTTTACCTCGTATTTCATGAGCACACTGGAAAAGAAGGTAGCCATCGTCGACGTCGAGCATAATGCCAGAAGTGCAATGCTGATGCAAGTATCATGCTGATGCAAGTATCATGCTGATGCAAGTATCAAAACTTCGTGTGGACAGGAGTCAGAGGACTTCGGAATCGCTGGAACTGTTTGCAAGTCAAGTTCGATTTTGAATCTGTTCTACATAATATGTGGCCATGAATAGGAAATGGAGAAGGAAAAGCGCTTGACGTCGAAAAAGGGTTCTTCCAAGGCAGACGCCAGCCAGTTGTCTCAGAATACTAGCCGATTCTAGCCGACTTGAAGCGCTCCAACCAAGGTACTGTACGGAGTAAAGTTACGGAACCTAACGGACTCAAAGTCTCGCAGGGCGTACTCGTCAAAAAACTTAGACTTGCTAATTGCATACTAATAGAACCAAGGCAGAATGTCGGGAAATATGTCTTTAAGATATTGCCTCGTCCATCCTTCCTCTTGCCAAAGTCCTGTCACCCTCGCTCCGTGATTGTTATTGCTTCGTGAACTCAACTTTATCTCTAACTTATCTCTAACTGTTATAGCCAGATATCCCTGATCATGGGCAGCATGGAGGAGTTCAATGATCAGAAGCCTTGGATTGAGACTCCCCTCGCGGAGTCAGCAGCTCTTTCCAAAGCCGCAGGCTGGTGGGCTTTGTTATCCTATCCGGTTTGACAAACTATTAATCTATCACACAGCCGTATCTTCCTCAAGCTCGAGAATCTGCAGCCCTCGGGCTCTTTCAAGTCTCGGTACATCGTTCTCTCTTCTTCTTTCCATTCAGCCCAAGTATTGATTTCTTCTTAGAGGCATCGGCAATCTGATTCGCCAGTCTCTCCTGAACCACCCCACACCGCACCTAACCCATTTTTACTCCTCTTCCGGTGGTAATGCCGGGCTTGCCTGCGTCGCCGCTGCAGTCTCTCTCAATCATCCTGCCACTGTCGTTGTCCCTCTTAGTACGAAACCGTTCATGATCGCCAAGATCCGCGCGGCGGGCGCAACGGACGTAATCCAGCATGGGGCTACTTGGAAAGAGGCCGATGGATATCTGAGAGAGCAGATATTGAAGAATGATCCCAATGGGGTGTACGTGCCACCTTTCGATCATGCGGACATATGGGCGGGGAACAGCACCATCGTCGAGGAAGTAGCGCGACAGATACCGGACGGGAGACCGGATGCGATAGTCTGCAGCGTTGGCGGCGGGGGACTGTTCAACGGGGTGATGCTCGGGTTGGAGAAGCAACGGTGGACAGGGATGAACGTTCTGGCGGTGGAGACCAAAGGAGCCGATTCCCTGGCTACGTCACTCCAGGAGGGGCAGCTGGCGACGTTAGACGAGATAACGAGCGTTGCGACGAGTTTGGCGGCAAAACAAACCTCGCATAAGACTTATGAGCTGGCGCAAAGGGAAGGCGTAAAAAGCGTCGTATTAAGCGACGCCGAAGCAGCAATGGGATGCTGGCGCCTGGCCGACGATGAACGGCTGATGGTAGAGCTTGCGTGTGGCGTCAGTGTAGCTGTCTGTTACGACGGAAGGCTGAAAAAGCTTTTGCCGGGATTAACCAAGGAAAGCAAGGTTGTGATTGTCTTGTGTGGAGGATCAAATGTTTCGTTGGAGATGCTGGTGGAGTACAGGCACAAGTACGGGAGTGTGGAGAAGGTAGCGACGAAGAGCAAGAGCGTGCCGAGTACTTTGACTGCGCCGCCGGCCGGACATGTAAAGGGTGCTGAGGTGGTGAATATGGATGAGATGATGAGGACGTGTGAGGGTGCGGCGGGAGAGCATTTGCCGGATATGGCGACAATCATGCAGGTGGCTAGGGAATTCGACTCATGATCTTGAACATTCCAGACGGCTCAGATGAGTTGCAGTATAGATGTATAGCATCGTTGGATTTAGGGAGAGGGCTTCAACAATTGTATATATTGCCGACTTGAGTATCATAAACCAAGCACCTTCACTCCATTCTGGGTATCTCTCCAATATGCCATTCGAACCAACGCCCACGCTCCCACCTATTCATGCAATTAAACTGCCACCTCGCCCAACCCTAATAATCCCCTCCTATAATTCCAGTAATTTTTCCTTATAGGATCATACCGCCTTGCCAACAGCTCCAACGCCTTCCCAGCCTGCTGCTGCTCCTTTTGCTCCGCATACAAATCCGCCAAGAAGTCCAGCGCATGGCTACTCCTTACCTCGTCCTCCTTATCCAAATCCGCAAATTGCTGAGCGAACCCCTTTAAATCTCCAAGGCCTCTCCCTTGTCTCTTCAATACACCTCTTAGGTAATTCCAAGGCGATTGGTTCTGCGGCGCTAGGAGTATTGATGACTTTGTGTAATCAATTTCCCTCTTAATAACTTCAGGATCCAAGCCCTGTCCCGTAGCGGCTCTGTCACTACCAGTGTTGGGAGTGTCATACCGCCCGAAAACCACAAACCATCGGTGGTTCCAAGCGCTGTTGTTTCTGACATCCTCCTGCAACAGCTTTTCTAAGTAGGGAAGCTCGGAATCCCAAAGGGAGAAGTGGCGCACAAGCCACTGCCGGTAGGACCAGACGTGATAATTTTTCGCGTCTTTGGCGAACATTTGGGCGAGGAAGGAGAGTTCGTTGGGTGGAAGAGAGGGGAGGTGGGAAACGATTACTTGGCGGTGGTGCCTTGAGGTGGAGGGTTCAGCTAAGGATTCGAATTGGGGGAGCAAAGAGAGGTGTTACCAGATCTGATAATTTTTGAGGTGTTTGAGGGAGACGTCATCGAGCCATTGAAGCTCTTCAACCAAATCTGCATTGAGCGAGAAGAGGACACTCGCTCTGTATAACCTGCGACCCGGATATGAGCGTTCGTCGGCCAACACTTCAGTTCCCTTGCAGGCACGAACCAGACAGTGTAATGGGCAGGATTCATGCCAATAATATCTTCCGTAAGCTCAAGAACTCTCTCGGACTTCTCATCCTTTGCCATGACAGCCCGTAAGTAAGCCATTGCCTCGCTATAGCTTTCTGTGTATGCGATGGCAGCAAGTGGATTGGGACCACCGTCGTTTTGCTCAATGGGGACAACGTCGGCCCATTCCTCTGAATCTGCATACTTGCCCATCGCGGTGATTTGCGTACTAGCAAAGACAGTCAGTCTAGATGAAAGAGGAATATTATATAGAATGTCTGATGTGAAGTCAAGTGAAGCCAAGTCAGTAAGGTTAGATCAGATCAGATTAGATTAGGGTAACGTATCCGCTAGATTACTCAGAATGGTTTTGATTTTTTTTCGGCGGCACGGGCGGTCATCTATTATCGTAATGCATCCTAAAGCAATTCGTTGACTATCCAATGCTTATGTCTACGTAAGGTATTACTAGTGAGCTGTATATGTCATGCGTTGCTGATCTAGACTTTCACAGAGTGCATATTTATATGAATCAAGACTGTTTCTGGGAAAGCTAATCTGGATGTTTCTGCGCGGACTATGCAATTATGGATCCGATATAAATATCCCATCTCAAGAACATGGGGTCATAGTAGTACGATCGTGATAAGAGAGCGTATAAAAGAATGCTCCCTCTCTCGCTCCGACTTTTCTCGGAGCTTTCTGTTACGTATCTCCTCTGTCTCTTCCTTTCCGTCTTTCTTTGGGTTCTCCTTCCCTGCGCCTGCTTTACTCTATTTAGCTATTTCCCCCTCAGTTTTTTGTTTCGAAGAAGAGCTTACAGAGTTCTCGATCTTCGTTGACCATGTACGGTTCTCCCAATCTCCCGCGTTCCTCTTCCATGGAGACAGGGATCAATCCCTTGTCGCTCGTAGCATCTGTGGTGTGACGTGGCCCATTCCCAGTGGGCTCAGGACTTGGTGAAGAGTCGTCATGTTTCGAGCCGTCTCCCTGGTTGGTGGTGCTTGACACAGGGTCACTGCCATTTATCGAGTCCTTTCTCTGAGAAGTCTCGCTCGTCCAGGGATTGTTTTCAGCGCTGGAAGACATGATGAATTGTGTTTTTGGCTTGGGTAAGCTGACCAGTGCGAGGATATCTGATTTGAGGTCTGAAAGTTCGTTGAAGCTTCGATTGTTGGGACGTCGGGGAAAGATCAAAAGTGAGCCTTGGGTGAGAACCAGAAACCGGGGCAAGAAAGACCTATTAGCAGGAACGCACATAAGGGCTTCAACAATGCTTTCGTCATTTTCGAGCCCGGACAGTAACAGTGTCCCGGATAATAAGAGAACCGTTTGTTCCGGTCAAGACTCAGAGTTCGCGGACAGTACCTTACCGCCTAAAGCAAGAGGTCAATTAAATCCCTACTAGCACTCGATCCGAACAAAGAGAGTAAAAATTGGGGAGTTGAGATAGTGGGAACAAGGCCATTGTTGAAATCTGGCGAAACAAACTTGCACATCCTCACTCTTACGAATGTTGAACATTCAATGCTGACATACCAAGATGACTCATGAGAAGAAAGTAATATTTGACTACGGCGGAAACAATACTCATCGCATCAAGTACGTACAAGCGTGGTTACAGACTTAGAAGGAATATCCCATTAGGATGAACAGTTTGAGTGGCGAATGTGACTAGAAGTAAGTGTACATTGGAATTGTGCAAGTGGAATATTCTCATGACTAATGGAGTCCTCGCTGCGGAACTGTAAGATAAATATGTTGCGAGACCCATAACACCCAGGATGCCGAAAAGGGGCTACTCTTTCGGAAACCCGTCTACCATCCACTCCTCTGAAACAATCTCCGTCACAACATCCAGGCCATTCTGGTCCTCCGCTCTGCAGAGCCATGTTACATTGGTTCTTGTTGTTGTACATCTAATCGTACATAGGCCGAGCCATGTCGACTCGGGCAGCATCAGCCGCCCGCTGAGCCTCATCTTCGCTATCGTAAATCTCGATTGGAGAGTTCTGATCGCCGGCGTTCAAGCCCCTGCTGATTCTCTGCTGGTTGGGGCGGGCTCCCTCGTTCAAATCCGTGTCCTCACCATCGTCGATTACCACTGGAAAGTTTCTGCTGCCGACGAGGAAGGTATCCATAAGTTGCTGCCGGGCATCGAGAGCCATCTCCGCGTCTTCGTTATCCTCAATCAATATTGGCGGGACTTGGTGATTTAAGCGAAGCCTGTTTTCCCGATAGCCCTCCCTTTCCTCCTCATATAATTCATATGCCCAGCCATCCTCATCCTCATGATTTTCAACACATCGAAAATAGTAGCCCCGAGAATATTCCCCACGCACATGCTCGCGATCAGGGTCGTTGGCGTTTATGATCATGGTCGCAAAAAGCTCCTCAGTGTTGTTACGGGTTTCCTCTGCATTGGAGACATGTCCCCCTACTTCATCCTGTAGCACTTTTAATGAGCGCTTTTCATCGTCGTTGAGCGAAGTAAGCTGGGTGACCCATTCGACCATTGACAATAGTTCCAAGAGGCCGGCGTCTGAGTTGATCTTGTGACTTTTTGGGAAGAACTCCTGTCCGCATTCGGGACAAGTGGTATTGTTTTGGCCTGTGATGGGGTTGAGCCATTGAGATATGCACCTACTGCCAATGATGTGCGAACTAAAATTTAATCAGCATTGCCTTGATGGGTATGTACCTGAGTTTCAGAACGCGTCAGGAGAAAGAAAAGGGAAATAGAATCTCGATGTGCTCCCGAAACATTCAAGAACTCAAAACAAGGGTTCAAAAGACGAGGAAGAGACTCCAAAAGTACATACCAGGGTAGAGTAACTGGATGCTCGTTCGGATGTCGAATGTCGTATGGCACATGGCAAATGATGCATGTGGTGATGTCCCGGGGAAGGTCTTCTAGGCTGACTATAGGCAATCCTTGTAAGAACACGACCGACGGTGGATGGGGCCAGTAGGGGTCAGCAGGAACAGCTTCCGGGAACGTTGTGAAATCAACATCCGTATATCCTCTGGCACCCAAATCTTGTAGTCCTGCTCTCAAAATGTCCAGACAAGCCTTACTAAGGGTGCGGTGGCAAGCCATGGTTGAAGGTGTGCTATGTTTCAATCTTCTATGGAACTTTCTTGGATTATTAGTACTGGTTGGAAGTCCGGTATGGAAGGGGTTTGGAAAGGAATCGAGACTTGAAGTAGTACGACCTTATAGATCGCGTCCACCTGCATACATTGTGTTGATTCTCGGGGCCGATGTTATTCCGGTAGTGTCATGGAAGCACATTATTGTCAGCTGGATCATCCTGTACCTTCATATTTGCACCATCAGATATCTGCTGTTAATGTTGGTCCGTGCCTGACACATTTGCTGTCAGTGCAGCTATTAGAATAGGGGGAGTTGTTCTCCTACTTGGGCCTCCGCAATCTCCTTATGCAGGACGGTGAATGCGAGTCTGAGACGACGATACTCTTCGGAGACTTTCTGGCGGTCAAGAATTGATTAGGCAGAAGATCTGGCAACGACAGAAGAGTGTAGCCCATTCTGTCGAATGGAGACTGTTTTCACGTGTTTCGACAGGCACCCTGATGTGTAGACTCGAGATAGATTCGGAGCTCAGGAGACTGGTTTGTCATCATCTTCCATTGTCTATAGCGTGGCTTAGTGGTCTTGACAGTAACAGCTCTAGTCGAGTAAATTCTCTTTGTTGAAACGATTCTTTATTCAGTCCAGCTCCAGGCTGAGACAGGGCCATTGTAAAGAGACAATTAAGCGGTGACTTGTCGAAACATCCACTAATATCTTTTCCCTCCTTCTCTCCCTTCGGCATACTTCTTCCTGCACGAGATCTTACCGGAATCGTCAATCACAGTCAAGGCCCGACTAACAACGTCACTATGGCAGAGACCAATTCAAGACCCTACGCACAAGACATTAGAGACGAACAACCAATCAACTTCATCAAGGCCGAGGATATCGAGAACGTGAAAAACGGGATGAAACTCCGGCTCCCACCTGTTGTCGAGTATCTGAACAACCTCCCAATGTGCCGGCTTAGCAATCTAGATAAAGATAGTCGCACCTGCGCGATTTGTAGAGAGGATTTTGAGACGGATGGATACACACCTAGCGCTATATCTCATGATGGACGGAAGCTTGAGATACCGCTTAGGTTGAGCTGCAATCACGTCTTTGGGGATACATGTGCATCCCACTGGTTGAATCGGAACGAAAATTGCCCATATTGCAACCGCATACTCTTCGAGAAGTTGCCGAGCATCGATACCGAAGCCGGGCTCGAGTGTCGCCTGGGATTCTTAGAGCTATGTGCGATACACAAGAAGCTCAAGCCAGAAGACGAGGAAACAAGAGACTTCATTTGGGCACGGCTTGAGAGACTGCGGGCGTATCGCAACTACCAGGAACAGCGGGAATCGGAGACATACGGAGAGCCAGAGACCGAACGGGAATTATCGGCGGAAAGTATTGGACATTTGGGTGCCGAAGAAGATGTTGGGTGGTATAGATACCAAAATCAGCGGATTTACTTACCTGACGTTGAGGCCACTGAAGAAACATCAGGAGAGGATGCGCAAGCGCATGAGGGATCAGAAGACACATTGAATTAGAGTGGACAGAGTCCTAAGCCATAAGAGTGGGCTCGAAGCAGTAAGATGGGCGCTCTCTCTTCTTTCTCTCTTCGAAATCTACCATGAACTGCAAATCAACGAATTTCTAGTCCAATTCCAATTTTTGTGCGTTCGAATGAGACTGTGGTTGAGTTAGCTTGATAGCAGAAGTTACAAGTAAAATTTTTCGCATCGGAGTTTCTGACCTTGTGCAGACAAGTGCATCAGCCGAGATGCAAGATGCCTAAACCTATTTCAGACCTCTGAGGAACCTAGTGCTTCGTCCAACAGAAGAGCCACAAAATCTGCCAGTAGGGGAGATTGAAGAGCATTTGGGAGAGGCCGGCGACAGTAGGAACACGTAGAGGTCTGTTGGAGAGATGAAGTAAGTTCCTTCATCTCTGCTACTTCTTCTTCTAGAGAGTCTGTTAGTTTTCGAATTGCAAATGGGATAGTAGATGGATAGTGTCAGTTTCGGACCTTTGTCAGATTTTCCCAACCAGAGAGAGCTAAGGCAATTCCAATGTCTATTGGCGGGTGCTGAGCTTAGTGTTCCATGTTCGTAATATCAGTCTCTTCTATATCAACGAAGAGTGAACGTCATTATTAATACCTTCAAATCATCAGTATCTCACATGTGTCTGTTTGAACATTTTCTCGGGTGACCCTAATGATTCTCAAGTTTGGTTTTCCGTTTCCTATTCCACCAATGAGTAGAAGACCGTGCTAAAAAGCTCGTATTTAGCCAGCCCCTATTTTATCAAGAGGTAAAGAGTCTTAGGGTGGTCATGCGGATCAGGATGAGTTTGTATTCCGTCGCAAACCAATTGTTCATTGCACACTTCAACCTTCATTTCAAGAGCAGTCACTGAGTTCAGTCTAGAAGTCTAGAAGTCCGTGATGTGTGCACACAAGATCTTGCTCGGCTGGGATATGCGACATCGACTAGAGGATGGCGGCGGATATGCGAGTTGAAGAGTGCTGAATCTAGATAGGCTTGCTGTCGGTAGGTACACTGTATCGTCTAACTCCAGAAATTTCCGCAGCTTTGTGGAGAACTATGTTTAGCCTTGAGTAGATTTCTCTCATATGGTTGGCACTCACTGTTGAAACCCTCGTCTTGACAAAGCCGTTGATAAGATGAAAGACAAGAACAGGCCCACCATGCATTGTTCATAAGAATTCCTTTCTTCTGCGTCTTAATCTTTCATGACCGATCGCCATTCTTCAACTCATATACTGTTCGAAACGACAATTTTCCAAAAGACATCCACCGCACGATTTCAATTCAGTAGGAAAGACAACACTCCCACCATCAACAAAGCTCAGGAGAATCTTGAGAATTTTGATAATTAATCGAAGTCACCGACTCGGTCTCTCGGTTTCGCTAATACCTTGATAGCGAACGAGAAAAACTTAAAATGTCAGACATTGCAGTCGCGAGACCTTCATTGGGCACAAAGGCTTCGACTGGATATCTAATAGCAGGCATAGCATTGCAGACACCAAATCAAGACCCAGACGCAATACCCACCCCAGAAGCGATCAAATTCTTGTACAACCTCCCGCGTCGTTCAATCAAGGAACTGGCTACACGAGACACAGCTTGCCCAATATGCTTAGATAAGTTTATCACTAATGGTCTTGGCCATGAGGTGGATGTCTTCACTACGAAGCCCGAAGTACCGATGGCTCTCCCTTGCACCCATGTACTAGGCAGTGATTGTGCATGGAAGCTATTTTGCCCTTTGAAAAATTCACGGGAAAACCGCTGCCCAGTGTGCCGTCAAGAATTCTTTGAAAAGGAAGGATTAGCGAAGAATCCGGTGACCGTAGGCCGGGTTATTCGGTTGATGGACTGGATCATCCAAGAATCTAGACGGCGACTTGTCGAGGGTCCAGAAGAGGGAAAGCAAAACGCAAGAGAATCTATAGAGCATGCGAAGGAAATACGGGCAAAGGCTGAACAGCAGAGAGCCGAGATGGAGACCGGGCGTGTGGACGACACAATAGGGGAAGCGAGTGGGATAGAGACCATTACACAGGAATTGCGGGATAGCCGGGCCAGATTAGACGCTAGCCTGACAAGACTCATGGGAGATGAATATGCACAGGAGGCACTGGTGCTACGCAGGTTCAGGGAGCAACGGGCCATATTAGATGCTGATCTGGAGAGAATTCGGGAACAGGAAACTGTAGAGTCGGCGGCAGAGAACCTGGATAACGTTGCGGCGCTGAGGGAGCGGCACCTGAGATTAGCGCATGATTCTTTGAGGGCAGCACGACAGGAAAATGAGGTTTTGAGGGAACTACTCACGAGATTGAGGTAAGACAGCGCAGAGCAAAGGTGAGCAAGATATTATGTCACACGGTCTTTGTGATTGAAGGCATGGCTACCCTTTACTGGATACCCCCTCGAGCCCGGGAGGCTTCCGCAATTGAGCTGAAACGAGCTTTTGATTTGGACCGACCCAGTTCTGAAGTCAGCGATATCTGAGAAAATATGTATAGCAGCTAGCAAATTATTCTTGTGATATGAATAATGATTTGATTTTGAGTATACTCAGAAACCCGATGTAACATGTGAAGCGTGCGATCGAATGAAGAATCTGTGTTCTCTTCTGAAAGCGACTGGCAACCTGCGATGAAGACAGGGGTGTATTCTTGCCCAGTTCTATTGTGCCCGAAACCACTTCAGGGGCTCGCCATAGTCAAGGCCGTACCATGTTTAGTTTGCACAATCGAATCGGATATTATTGACTTCTTGAGTGCACCACGGTTGAAACAATGCGTTGGGATATGGCTGCGGAAAGAACAATGAAACTTGCGAAGAAGAAATCACTTACCCGTGTGTCTTTATAGAGAGTAATTAGAATAGTTACAGTGGTGGCACCACTTAGAATTCAGGACATGTGCAAGCTACCTGAATCGGAAGATGGTTACGGAATTCTGAATTCGAAATATACTCAACTTAACTTATTGCCGTACCAGATGGGGCTGGTACTTTACAATAGGATTCGTACGTATAGAGTGATCATCGTCTCACGCTCCGATTGAGGCATGACGCTAGTGACACACAAAGTCGTTTCTCAAACGTTAGAATAAGACAGCTCCCAGAAGTGAACGATATGTATCTTAACAGATGCAAAGACAGAGGACCCTTCCGCACGTTCTCTGGCGGCATGGTGTTTCTCCTAATCCCTCAGCGCTGGAAGGCTTTTGATTCGACCAAGAAGTAGGCGCACCCTTATGGATCAATACATTCATTCACTATCATCTGACGGATGCCTAACCTTCCTCCTCTTCCCCCTCCTAGTATCACCAGACTTTCGTGCAGCCGCAGAAGTCACTTTAACCATACTTTGACCCTTGGAAAAGCCTTGAAGCACTCCATCAGTATTCTTCGGCTTCCCTTCAACAAAGACCATGTCGCCCGCAGAACCAAGAACATGCTCAGCTGCCTCTTCAAGCAGTATGCCCAGAGCCAGCAAGGCAGACCCATCCATACTGCTGAAGTCTACCTGCCCTCTGTCTACAGTTGCTCGGCTATAGAAGTCCGAGGCATATGTGTGGATGGCTTTGAGTAAATCCGAGTCAGGGAGCTTTTGCTTCTCGGTCAGGTGTCTATCTGCCCAGTAGAAATCATCCTCCTCATAGCGCTCTGGAGCTTGTCTGCGGCGGAAGAGAACTTCCTCTGGTGGAATCGGCAACGTGCTGGAAGACGCAGTGTCTCTATTCTTGGACGCGAAGGGTTTTTTCGGAAGGAAGCCGGTGGAGGAGACACGGCCTAGTGATGTCAGTAAACCAATGGGATATCTCGACGGTATGGAAAACTCTACCAGCGACAGCGTCGTAAACTGAAGCCTGATGTCTCTGCTTCGAGGAGCTCACATCTGATCGACTTTGGCTTGCTCGGGATGTGGCCCGTGAAGGAGCACTCCGTCCCATATTCACTACAGGTACCACATACTTCGTGTACGAAGTAAGGTAGATAACGTCGCACAGGTATGGTGGTTTAAGCATGAATAAAGCCCCACAAATGCGGAATCTCGATTCCGCACATCACCACTTCTGTTCTGAGCTTCGCATTTCACCATGCCTCACTCCATGCATGCATGAATTCCTATCTCCTGGGCCGTGAACTCGGAACCGTTAGCCCCAAAGCCCTACAGCAGGCCGAAACCAATCGGCTTCTGCTCGCGCTACAGGCAGCGCCCGACATCAGGTTCGATGGCACTGATGCGACAACGAACGTAGCCAGCCAAAGTCATGGCGGCCAAGCTACGGAGGACGTATGGGCACATAGAGCTGGGTTGAATTGCATCACTATCGATAAATTTGAAGGGAGATACATGTTATCTGGAGGCGCCGATTCGACAGTTAAGCTGTGGGATCTTGAAAGCGCTGAGAATACGTCCAAGCGCTTCACTCATCGGCCAGTAGGAGCTGTACGAAAGTATGATACTCAGCTAATGCACTACAAACTAAGCTGAGCTTTTGCCAGATCCTCATCATCTCATAGTTTCGGCGTTACCCACTTATCCTTTTACCCCTTTGACTCCCTTGCCTTTCTCTCTTCGTCCTATGACCACACCCTTAAGATCTATGCTACTGAAACACTGACACCTTCAGCCTCTTTCGACCTCAATTCCGTCATCTACTCTCATGCCCTCTCCCCCATTGCGGATCACCTTCTAGTGGCATGTGCAACCCAACACGCAGCGGTCCGTCTAGTCGATCTCCGATCTGGCGCAAGTGCCCATTCACTTGCGGGGCATCAAGGCGCCGTGCTTTCTGTTGCATGGAGTCCGCAAGAGGAGTATATTCTAGCCAGTGGTGGCTCCGATGGAACGCTGAGGCTTTGGGATATTCGTCGTAGCGTAGGTAGTCTGGGAGTTTTGGATCTAGAAGACTCCGTTGGGATTGGTGGAGAAGATGGACTAGGGAAGAATGCTCGCCATCGGGAGCAAGGAAAAGCGCATATCGGTGCCTGTAACGGCGTGGTCTGGACGGAAGATGGCAAATTTCTCGTCAGCGCTGGCCATGACGAACGGGTGCGTGTCTGGGATATTGGCGTTGGTGCGAACGCTCTGTCGCATTTTGGTCCGATCATCAAAAACACCCAATTTTCCACATTGTTGCCGATGCTCGCGCCTAGCGATGTGGTAGCAGGAGAGCCGAAGATCATGCTATACCCTAATGAAAAGGAGATATTGATGTTTGACCTTTTTGAGGGAACGTTGCTAAAAAGGCTTCGTGGTCCAGGTTCAGCTATCGCGCAAGCCCGTGGAAGTGCTGGACAACGCAACATTAAGAGCAGAGTGACTTCGCTAGCGTGGCGTGCAGGAAACGTAGGAGTGTACTCTGCACACTCAGATGGAGTAGTCCGAGCTTGGCTCCCAAGAACTGAAGAGGAGGACGGGGCCGATGACGACGAAAAGAATCCTGACGACAAGGATGACGACAGTAGGAAGAGAAAGAGACAGGCTCTAGACAATGTTTTCAGGGACTTGACTAAACAGAGAATCACTTTCACTTAGGGATCCTCGTATACTGATCTATGTTCCACCAGTCGCAGAAGGTATGCTCGTAGTAGGAACCGAGAATTCGAGTGGTCAGAGGCCGTGGGCCTTCTCGAGTAGAGAAACCTACATTACGTTATTCTTATAACTTCGAGCGTAGTCCCGCCATCTTCGCCCTCCCGCTCAACAAGCCCTCCGGCCTCTATGCGTTTCTTCCACTTTTCAGCTTCATATTTCGCGAAGATAATTGTCATCCGGAGGATTGGTTTCCGATTCTCAGCAACTGGTGCTTCAACCAGTGATCCGTTCACAGCAGCGGGAGAAGCCGTTCCCATAAGAGAATAAGTCCATCGGCCAAAAGCCCAATTGAGAATATAGTCAGCAGTCACTTGCCCTTGGTAGATCACAGCTGCCCCTGCGTGGCCGTCGGACGATGTGGGTGGTTTCGAGGCTGAGACTATGGCCTTGATTCGATAGATCTCATCCTTCGGGGCCGAAAGTAGGAAAGTCTCCAGCGCTTCGAGGTCCACACCCTGTGGCATGGACGTCTCAGATGACAGTGTGACAGAAAGTACCTCGACTTCGTTCTTGTGGTCTAACGAATGGTCATGGACATGCTCTTTCTCAACATGCATGTCCGACTCTTGAGCCATAGTTTTCGCCAAAGCACTATCAAGCCCCAGCAATACGGCTTTTCCCACACGACCCTTATCAGATTTGACATTTGGGCTTTGCAATTCCAGGTCTCCCACTCGGTCTAGGCAATCTTCGTACATTCTTTCACTAACGTTCTCCCATTTGTTGAAGACAATTAGATCTGTATATCGTGCCTGAAGCTTCGCGGTATAGCTCGTATCATCGTAGCCTTTCCAATTTTCTACGTCGATCACCACGATGACACCATCTAATATATAGTGTCCTGACTCTCTGCCCAGTCTGTTCACCTCCATCGCCAACGTTGCTGGAAAAGCACTTCCACTGGTTTCGATGACGATGCGGTTTGGGGCAACATCCTTACGGAGTGTTTCCAATGCATCTCCAAGCTGTCCGACGAGGTTGCAACATATACAGCCATTGAGGAGTTCTTGCACACCGGAGATTGCGGAGGATGAAGCCAATTGGGAATCGATTGCTACGTCGCCAAACTCGTTCTTCAGTAGCGCGAGCTTATAGTCTTTGGGTAGCTGAGGGATCAAGTTGAGTAGCAGCGTTGTTTTTCCTGATCCTAAGAAGCCGGTGATTATAGTAATGGGGATCGATGGCATCGTAGGTATACTCTTGGTGGGTTGGGCTATTAACCCAAAGAAACAGGCCACACACTTACTCTGGTGGTTTTCTTAACGATTGCCCCACTAAAGTAGGTTAAATACCCCACTATTTTCGGGTCTCTTCTGCACGGTGCATCTGCTCTGCTGCTAGCTAAGGTACTTACTTTACCTCGAGCAACATCTTTTTATCCAATGATATAGATTGACGGACTATCATAGGCTCACACAGCTCCAATGCAAAGCTTTCATGGTCCTGTAGGGATCGGATCCTGATAATAGTGAATGGGTAGATCCTGAATCCGTGATACCGTATCTACGTCACTCCCCGCCCGGCACTCACCATTTGTAGACGAACCTCTGGCACTTCAATATCTTCAACCTCAGTCTTGAAGTCCCAAAAGCAGATCATAAAGTTAGTAATACTATTTCTTTGCAGGGTGTTACTTGCTGATCGCCTGTGAAACTCAGTCTCAGAACCAAACCTCGCTCAGTACTAAAGCCGAACCAATAATGGATTCTCTAAAGAACGCGGTTGGCATGGGAGACAACAAGGAGACCCAACCAAATCAGCAGTCTCAAGGTGGTGGCTTCCTAGGTGGTATTGGAGACAAAATCAACTCAGCTGCGGGAGGAGGTAAAGAGAGTGAGAAAAACGAGGATTACCTCGACAAAGGTATCTGAAATCCGAATTGGGTATCCAGACTGGCAAAAGGTTACTGACGAAGTTACCGCTATCAAGGAGTAGACATGGTTCAACAATATGGTATGGGCCAGGGGGACCAGAGCAACGAGTCGGCAGTTGAGCAAGCAAAGGACGAGCAGATCTCAGACTTCATCCGTGGCCAGTATAAGAGTAAGTCGGGGAGTGATTTCCCTATCCCGGACAAGGAAAGATGAGTCCGTTAGGGAGGGATTGCCCACTTGATGGGATCAGTAGGGTGGGCGGAGGGCGCCCATATTTCCTCCGCTCAAGGTGGCTGGCACGCTGGGAACTAGATGTATTGCTCTAGGCTGGTAGCAATAAGCTAAATTTACATCAATCACCACGAACAAGTAACAGCCTCACACCGTTGCGAATAATCACCCGTTTCACTTCAGGATTGTCTAAGTCAACAACTGGCCACATCGGTTACTTACTGTAATAAAGTATAAGCAACAACTCGGCTCGGGTGACAAAACGCGGCATGAAGGGATGCAAAAAGAGACATGGAATGAGTCAATCCTGATATGTAGATCACCGCTTATCACGGGAATCAGCCCGACTATTCGATTGGTCATTATTTACTGACTTTCACCTGCTCCTAGACAAGTCAGGCTTTGCCTAGCTCATTATATTCACAACATTGCCCGCCAGCCTCCATGCGTAGGGGATTCAAGCCCTAAATGATAAGCAACTTGTGAGAGACAACCAAAACCGAAAAAACAGTCTTTCTCCCCTTTGGCATTGGTAGCTAAGCGCGAGTCAGCAGGAGGACTTTGATCTTACGATGAGGGAGTAGTCGCAAACTCACCAACGTACCAGGGCAGCCCAAAACTACCCTCGGCAAGGGCTTCGTCAGTATTTGCCGAAAGGAGTTTCTTGATCTCATCAGTTTTACTCTGAGTTAGAACTATCAGTTTCACAGCAGTATCATTCTATACGAGTGTCTCAACTTGCCTTTGCTAGAATCTCATTTGCACCCTTCTCCCCAAAGATTTGCGTTAAAATCGGAAGCTGGCTGTCCGGTGTATGGATCTCTTTATGCTCCGCGAACGAGCTATGGAACAGGGCATCGATGGTGTCTGCCAGTCGCTCTGGATGTAGAAGAGTTATAGCACACAACGCTCTTTGTGTCTGAACTCCTGTTAAGCAAGACCCTAAGCTGCTGTTGATGGTGCTTACCGATAAGCTAAGCGCAGGAAAGCCTGGCGGCCGTTCTACCGTCATTGGTATATTGAACAAGCGCGCATAACGACGGCGCTCAATATCAACATATTCTCCCTTCTCTGTACTGGTTAGTAGGCGGCTAATGAAGACTAATAAACGGGGAAACCCCTATTTACTTTTGATCTTTATGGGGGGAGTGTTTCCACTAGCCACTACGATACCTCCCAAGAAAACAGGGATAAAGTTAACTTCGCATTGCTTGAACACTGGTGATGTCTGTTAGATGAAGTTTCGATTAGCCTTTTCTCAAGGCTTCGTAGCAACCAGGAGGAAGAAGACGCTTTGTAGACAGGACAGCAAATCACAAAACGGCATCCCTTTGCAGAAAACGTTGCAGGCTTGCAGTATTGTGTGCAATTACTGTGACTTGAACTAGTGATCGGATAGCGAGGCTTCAATGGAATATATAGGGAAGAGCAAGGTAAGGTAAGAGAGGAACAGAGATACTCGGGACACCTCGTAGTGCTTGAGTTGCTGAAAAGATATGGCCTTTAAGGATCAATTGCTTACCCTGATCACATGGAAGGCCAGATACACAAATGGGCTGACTGTATCAACATACAATGTGAGCTTTGGCTTTGCCATGGCCTTGAATTATTTGAAGATGACCATCAGATGGCAGAAAGTTGTAGAGTAAGACCGGAGGGTGATCAGAGTTTGTCGCTACCGTACCACGCGTACCTTAGTGATTCCCCTCGCCCCATCGCCATCAACAAGCCGAGGTCAGCATTGAGCCGTAAATTTAGGGCTGAAGGTTTCCAGGGTTGAAGGCATTCCTTGACGTTCAAATCATTGATATACGGTTGCCAAACCACCAGCGTTCTGTCTCTTTTTTTAGATTTCACGGATGTAATCATATGGTTAAGCTTAACCCATAAGCTGATGCCGCTCATGCCCGCGATATTTGTCAATGAAGAAAAGAAAAGGGGTAGAACTACAGTAGCCCGTTGACCTCGTTCGCATTTTAGCGGCGATCAGCAATCAGAAGCTAAGATGTTTTCGAACAGTCGAGTGGCTTGCCTGAACATTTTGCAGCTCCACCATCGTTCATTATTGTTACATGCAAAGGCTCAAGACAGTTGCTGAACGCTCTTTGTCCTAATTGCTTGTGTATTTGGCTTTGTCTGACGCGGATTGTTATTGCAATCGATCGACCTGCAAGCGCCGCTTTCGCTCCGCCAACCACAACATGACTGCTACCCTGAGCAAGCGCCATCAGGCGCGAAACGAAAGGGCTCTACAGGAGCTTATCAAATTACCTGGAAATGACAGATGTGCGGACTGTCAGGCCAGGAATCCAGGTATATCTAGAAGTCCCTGGTTCGCAAGCAAAATGGAACTGACTCATGTTCCTTAGGATGGGCCAGCTGGAGTGTAAGCAATCATTGATTCTGGAGGACGGGGGTCTAGTAGGCTGGGAGCGGTGCACGAGTTCAGTGACTGATAGCGAACCTGAAATCTAGCTGGGAATTTTCTTATGCATGCGATGCGCTTCCCTCCATCGCAAACTCGGCACCCACATATCGAAGGTCAAGTCGCTGAGCATGGATACCTGGTCAAATGATCAAGTTGATGTCAGTCATTCGAAGCCGATTCTATACGACTACTGACAGCGACCTCAGAGCATGAAGCGCAATGGCAACATCAATTCAAACCGCACCTACAATCCGCAGAACGCTAAGCCCCATATTCCTCTAGATGTGGATGAAGTCGATGCAGTCCTGGAGCGATTTATAAGACAAAAGTACGATCAGCAAGCCTTCTCTAGCGGTACTGTCCGCCCTGCGGCACGCCATGACACAGGCAGTACACGCAGCTCTGAGGACCAGCCACCGCCTCTTCCTCCGAAACCTACAAGGCGTTTCGGCTTTGGTTTGCGTGCGGTCTCCTCGACTCTTCCATTATCGAGGACTTCGCAGATCTCCCCCCCAGAATCTCCGAATGGTCGCAATGGTTATGGTCGGCCTCCATCGCCGATTCGTATAAACAAACAGTCGAGAATCTTTGGCGCAAGCGTGGGAGGTGCAACTGGAGATAACATAGATTCAAAGCTGGCTACGTTGAGGGACATGGGGTTCCCGGACGAGAAGCGAAATACGAACATTTTGAAAGGCTTAGGCGGAAATCTTGAACGTGCGATTGAGTCCCTTGTCAGACTAGGGGAAGGTAGTGCGCCCGCTTCAACGTCGCGGACGTCGATACCAGCCAGAAATGTTGCCGTTAGCCAGCCGTTGAACCTAGGCCTGAATACCTCACGCGCTGTACCGCAATCACAATCTGCAGCACAGCCTACTCCGCTTTCTCAAGGCACCTTTCAAGGACAGCCGAATAGCCAGGACACAGTCGAGCCAAATGACCAGGTGTCTCAAGTTCTCAGTCCTTCAAACCCATTTCAACCCCAGTCATATAATCCGTTCCAAACGTCAAATCCGCAGTCGACTACCTATTCTCTAGATCGTGCCTTTGAGAGCATGCAAGTTTCTCAACCGCTTTTCCCTAATGCCACAGGAGGCTATCCCAGCCAGCAGCAACAGATACAGGACGCGAGACTACAGCAGTCTATGACCCCTCCAGTCCCTCAGCCTCCACAGCATTACTATCAATCTAATCCATATATACAACAGAACCAGGCGCCAGCGGGCAGCTACAATCCATTTCTCCACAATGCGCAGCAAATACAGTCAAACTCGTTCATCTCGTATCCATTTACGGCGCAGCAGCAAACCGCCATACCATCATACAATCCCTTCTTACACTCGCCATCCATGACTCAATCACCAACCAGCGAGTACCCTTTCCAAACACCTCAAGCTCACATTCAAGGGCAGCCAACTCAGCAGCAGCCGCTACCTGGTCATTTTATGGGTTTTCAGGGGCAACAGCAGTCAGATCCCTACATGGTCCAACATCAACCACCCATCAACTCGGGCCAACCTCAGTTACAGCAGTTTCAAATGTCCAATCAACCTCCACCTCAGCCCCTTCTACCGCAGCAGACAGGACGCTTTGACAAGTCAAGCATACTAGATTTGTATAATTACCCTCATTTAGCTCCCCCTCCTCTACCCACAAACTCGCACGAGCCCGTCTCGTCGCCACAACCGCTGATGGCTGGACAATCTTCCAATGGTCCGCCAGTCCAACAGCAGCGAAGTGTCACAATGCCTGCAGCGCTATTATCTGGGAGCAGAAACCCTTTCAACCCTGCCGCACCTAATTCGCAAGTAGGGGCAGGACCTCTAGCGGTCAATGGAGTGGGCATAAGCAGACATGTTAGCCAGGAAAGTGTAGATATAGGGGGTTTCCAGAACGGGCGACACAGTCCTGATGCTTTTGCAAGTCTCAGTGCAAGAATTGTACGATAAAAGATTATTGTTTGGAATTATCTATTATATAGCCATAGCCATTTACTCCGGATATGAGTGTAGAAGATTCAAACAATCGAGCAACGTTTCTCCCACTCTCGCCATGATACCTCTGAGCCTGAACGCTATATATTCCTACCAACTATTCGACTAGGTAGTTGGCCTACATTGCATTACATATCTGAACAAATTAATATTATAGAGATCGCGTTGTCGCGTGGGCCGAGGGCGCGTCAAGCTCTTACTTCTAAGACTCCCTAGGCAATTCGCACATCTAACTTACACACGTTCAATCATGGCGGTAGCGGACGTTGACGATCTACTGCAGCCTCCTTCGTAAGCTCTCCTCTGCGATCTCCAATTGAAGGTCTTGTGCTCACCGTGTCCAAGAGATCAAGAGTACCCCACCATAGAGCGAATTCCCTCACACTATAACCCTTTATACAGCTTCGAACTCGCCAAAGGGGACCAGAAGCATTATCAGCAACAGTATGTGGATATGTACTTCTTGCGGTTGGCGAAGCTCAAGCCTGCGGTGGAGGAAATCGCCAAAGAAGCCTGGCAAGACTTCAAGGTATATCCCGCCCCACATCGAAAGGAAATGTACCTACGTCAAGTCTAATTATGTTAGATAGCCGGTGAAACTGTACGCCAAGTCGATCGCGTGTTAGACGTACGGCAAGGTGATCTTTGTTGGGTTGCGGGAACAGTATATATGGAGATGCCTCTGAAACCTAATATTCTGGATGACATCTCGAAAGATGTATGTTTATGCTCAGCGCTTTGGCTTACAGCCATCCTTGGCATGTTGTGTAATGACCACTGATTGGCTCTGCAGCACTGGATATCTGCTCCTCCTCCCCGAGAGAAATACGTCTCTCCCTCCGGACAAGACCAGATTATGCTCGAGGACGAATCAGGGCGCCTGCGTCTCATTGGGACCCCTCTGCACACTTCAATGCTAGTGACAGGCTGTATAATAGCTGTCATGGGCACTGAGAACGCAAATGGTGATTTCGAGATCGTCGATCTGAAAGTGCCAGATCTACCTCGGCAACCGCAGAGATGGGAACGAGATGATACTTCGGCTCAAGCTGTGAACGGTAATCGAAAGATTAAGGCAAACGAGCACCTCAAGCGAATTGAAGGGGGAAAAGTAGCAATGGTTAGTGGACTAGCTATCAGTGGGGAAGTAGCAGATACACTTTCAATGGACCTCCTCATGGAATACTTATTGGGCGAAGCGTGCGTTCCTTCGATACAGAAGGATGTGGCGAGAATCTCTCGACTTCTCATCGTCGGCAACTCGATCACAGAAGGGACTCCCTTGGATGCTCGAGACGAGCTCCCAGACAAAAGGGCCAGCAAGAAATACGGATACGATGCATCAGCCTACAACCCTGCACCAACTGCCCACCTCGATGAGTTCCTCGCTACTCTCCTCCCTTCGATTCCAATCACACTCCTCCCCGGGGAAAGCGATCCTGCCAATGTCTCCCTACCACAGCAGCCTATTCATCCAGCAATGTTCCCACGCAGCAGAGCATATGCCGCTACTCCCGGATCTGATGAGCAGGGGTGGTTCGATAGTGTTACCAATCCATGGGAAGGTGATATCGACGGATGGAGAATGAATGGGACAGGAGGACAGCCTGTTGATGACATCTTCAAGTACATAGAAGGTGACGAGCGGCTTGAGATAATGGAGAATCTTCTACGGTGGAGATGTTTAGCTCCGACAGCACCGGATACGTTATGTAAGTTCTCTAGGCCGCAAGTGCTTTGGACATATCATTTGAAGACAGTCCAGGAAAAGTTTGAGACGCTAATACTAGTTCGGTTGCGCAGGGTGTTATCCATTTCAAGAGAAAGACCAGTTTGTCATTGAGGAGTGTCCGCACGTCTACTTTGTAGGCAATCAACCACGGTTCGAGACCACAGTCATTGGAGGTCCTGCGGGCCAGGTTGTACGGTTAATTGCTGTGCCCAAATTCAAGGAAACGGGAGAGCTGGTGCTGCTTGACACGGATACCCTAGAAGTGGAGATTGTGAAATTTGATGTTCTTGATGGAAGTCGTGATTACGCATCCTAGTAGAAAGAGCTGATTATGCTGCTCATTATGGTCTAGAGAGGTTGGGACGTGAATCATTGAAAAAGCTGACCTTATTCTAGAGCTCAGGGTGCGATCGCTGCAGGACGAACCTAGGGAAGTCATTGAAGGGTCTGACTTACTCTAAAATACTCCTCATAAAAACAATTGGCCCATCGGATAAAGAATCGTATCTCAGTTATCCCAACTGTCGCTGACACGCAGTATCTAGGAGACCACCGACAACTATTCGCCCTCTGAATGGTGGACGCCTACGACAAGATCAATATCTCTGGCTCTCACGGGTTATTCGCCTCCGATGAAGGATGCTCAAAACTTGAATCATAGGAGTCCAATGTTCAAGTGGAGCAGTACCGTCGCAAATTACACCAAGCATGAGTATAGCATCTTCCAGTGCTCTCAGTTCTCCTTTTAGTTTGTCGAACCTTTTGTCTTGCAACAACCTATTCTCAGTTGTAAATGAAGCGATGGAGAAATTAGGCTCTAGCTATTCTACGTTTCGTTTTTCGATGTAAATCTATCATGTACCCCTTCGGATTCTTTCGAATGTGCACGCTGGCCATCTTTCTGGCTCTCGTTTGCTTCCCCACCACGTATTGGTATTGATTAGGATTTGAGCCGCACGCACAACTTGTCTACGCTTATCCGACATGTTCTTGCGACTTGCGCGAATACCGTCCGAGGGGTCCCCGTGAAATCCATCCGAGGGAATCAACCTGAAATCGCAAGCCAATGACCAAACAAGGCGCAAAACAAAAACGTCAGAACAAATTTTGCAGTTCTTGCTAAAAGTCACAGATCTTCGAGGCCCGAGAATCAAGATGATCTTTTCACACCACTATCTTGGTCTTTTTTTTCTCATAGCAAGCCCTCTAGCTCGATCATCATGTATTCCTCGGTCGAGTAATCCGAACCACCTACAGACCTTCTTGTCGCCAGTTGTCTCCAACAATCTGAAGGCCAGTAATGCCTCAGCGTATACTTGTCACGTACAGCCTACATTTGATCAATTACAACGGCAGCCCATAAAGACGACTGATTGCAACTTTGTCATCACATCGATGCTCCGTCAGGGGGAACTAACAATCAAACAATCAAAGACCACCGTTGCCGGTAGCGCTCATACCAAGACGTGGGCGTATGGCACATGTGCTATTGCGCTGGGGACGACGAAGGGCGGAACAGAAAACTTCAATATGATTGATATTTTGCGCCAAGTAGCTCATCTCGTCGTTTCATGTTCTGGCCAAAAGACTAACTTCCTCGGCGGAACTCTGCCTGTATCTCATGAATCCCATTCTTACGTGGAAGTCTTCTATCAGCAGGTTGACTCTTCTATTCCTGAAGACATTTCACCAGAAAATGATTCCCTTTCTGAAGCTATCCCTTCGAGGCTGTCAAAACGAAGCTCCCCAACTGGAGCTACCCCTTCTACCATGATGCTTGACACTCCTTTCAACGCCAAATGTTTTGGCGACGGTCCAACAATACCTAGCCACTTCCGCCCTTTCTTCGAAGCCGACTGCAACATCCTCATGCGGCGTCTTCTCGCCGAACCCAACGCTATGATACCTCAAGAATACACCACAGCACAAGCGGCCCGTCATTGGACAGCCCGCACGTGCAGGATCTCTTTCGAGACAAGACTGGACCACCATTTCTTTTGCCGGGGACTTTATTCGCTATCAGATATTGTGCATGTAGTGCACATGATTATTGATGGATGTAGGCGGTTTGGCCCGCCGCATTTGGGGGGGACCAGAGATGCGAGGGAGGGAAGTGCGTTTAGGATTGGAGTTTGGGGGAGTCGGCTCTACGGTCCGGCTCTGAATCTTACGAGAGAGAATTTAACATCACTACTGGTGGTCTCTTGATTGCAGAGTACCTTTTCTGTCGACGAACTTTATCCATGGATTCGATTCATACATGATTTGGAAGCCTTACGAGAGAACTACTTTCGACGAAAGCTAGGCTCTCTGGGTGGAAACAGAACATGGACAGTTCGAAGATCTTACGCATCTTATAAGCCAGCACATATGTTCCGCGGACTTCGAATTACCGACGACCACTCGCTCCATAGAACCATCTGTTTCGGCTACATCATGTTCACAGCATCCTACGCAGCGACGACATCGCCATAGCTCTCACGCTGATCCGCCTTCAGCAACAATGCGCTTCGAAGCAGAACATCCACAGCAAGCCGCTCGGGAGGTGTGTTCCGTGTGCATACAACACATAAAATCCACGTTCATATACATTTCGTTCATACATCCATATATACATTCATATATACACCCATATATGCATCCCCATATACATCCCCATATACATCCCTATACATTCACATAATAGTTCAAATAGCCAAACCCATTCAACAAATCCTAGCGAGCAAAACACAGGAACAAGCAGTGGTGTGTGTACGCAAGGAATGAAACGACTACCAGTATACCTTTTATACACTGCAGTTATATAGAGAGAGTACAAGCCCCAACCAAAGAATTTACTATCTACCTAGCTTGAAAACACCACTCCCCTCTCCATATCCCTCTACCCGCAGAACTAATACCCCGTCTCACCCTAAACCCCCCCCAGTCTCAATCACCTTATCAACCTTGCGTTTCCCAAAAAAGGCAAGTGGTTGTTAGAGTCACGCTTGGTCTGTCTGTAAGTGGTCACGCAGTATGATGAGCGTGCTTGTATGAGGCTGGCTGGCGTTGTCGATGTTCAAGATGTTGGAGATTTTGTTAGAGGCATGTGCTGAGATGATAAGTGATTCAGGCTACTAGGGATGGGTTATTACGGGCTATCGGGCTGGGGATTTTTAAGGGGAATGAGGGGAGGTGGGGAAGGGTACATTTGTGATGGGTGTTATAGGATTGCAATGGTTATCGAGACAGAAACTTCATGTAAGGAGATGAAATGTATGCATCCTACAGTACAACAATATCCCAGCCTCCCAGCTTCCCACGGAACCCCCAGGTAACCAACCGCCTCCACACCGCCTATTCCCCAAGCATGTCCTCACATCCATAGTCCGCCTTCAACAGCTTCTCCAAAGACAGGTCTGAAAGATGGAGCCCCCACCTTCCCCATTACGAACAACACCAAGACCCATTATCCAACTATGGTAACAGTAGGAGGATAAGGTTCTTAGGATGCTGAGGAGGGAGGCAAGGGGCTTTTCGTTCTTGCGCGTAGCTTGTGATCTGCCAACAATGGGGGTAGTGTTGGAGACGTTGTGTGTTCTGTTCGGTAGCGCTTCGTTGGGAGGGGTGGGTGGAGATTGGGCTTTGAGACGTGTTTGTTTGAGTTCATGGGGGACGGAGTGGGGTTTTGTTCTTCGAGTCTTAGTTGCTGTAGTCGGGCCCTTTACTTGTAGTAGACGAGCTAATTGTAGCAATCTATGAATATTATAAGGTTTGTAGATGCGTCAAGGAGGTTCATAGGTGAGTCTTTGACTGCACCTTCCTATGTCAACAAAACAGGACTCACTGGAGCCATAATATCTCTTCTTCCTAGTTCGACGAAGGGTTGCTGTAATCTTGACCATGACGGGTGTTTTTGCCAGATTATTGAACCTCTCAAAGCCAGAAGCTGAGCGTGCAGGTAAAGATATCAAATAAGTCTCGGTTTACCGAACCGGGGAAAAGAAAGTTAGCTGAAAGAACATGCAATAGTCAGCAGCCGCAAAGGCCTTGTCCTTTGCGCCAGCGCTATGCAAGATCCCAATCCGCTCAGCCAGAGTAGAATATACAGTTCATAGTCGCTTTGGCAAGGACCGTTGGCGCGTTAAGTCAATCGTCACTTGCATCAGTTCCACTTCCTGTTTTAGTTGGCTCGACGATGTCCAGCTCTTTGACGTCCCATCCGTCCAATCCGTTGACCCAAGGCTTTTTCTCTCCAAGTACTGCAAGATTTGCCACACCTGCTCCTCTAAGCAGAAAGTGATAAACGGCTCCCTTAATATGAGCATTTGTCGTGCCTAGCAACAATTCTCTCCTTTTTTGCTCCATTTCCTGATCAATCCCATGCAAGAACCTTGTCATCCCCTCCTCACTCACACTTTCTGGCGCATCAAGCCCCTGGAAAACACTTAATTTGGCCTCCTCAAGATCCTGGTGCGTCCACTCCTTGTCGTAAGCCCAGCGACCTGTCTGCTGCATTATTTTGATGGTGTTTAGTGGATTCGGATCTCGGTAGCTGTAAAAGCCGAAAACTCCACTCAGACTGCGGGCATACGCTCCGCCTCCATAAGCACCACCTTTCTCGCGTATTTCATGGTGTAGATATTTGTGCGTAAGTAATTGAGCAAGAATTTGCGCTGCTGCATTCTCGCTATGAACATAGCGTTTAGTTGGGAAGGCGAGTGCAGAATAGTACACTTGATAGGGAAGAGGAAAGAACGTTTGCGTACGGAAGCCGTACGACCGAAAATATGTCTGGGGGTTAACAGAATACATTTGATTGAGGAAACCTTGGTACTGATCAAACACAATCGACTTCGGATTGTGACTCAACCAAGACAGACTCGATGAGGATAGACCCGAGAGAAATTTCTGGAGCGCGGCCTCATTTCCGGAGACGGATTCCTGCCCACACGTAATGGCCGTCCGGAGTTTTGAAGAATTCGATATTGCGAATCGCTGGATATCTTTGAGCTTCGAAATGACATCTCCGAGGCCTTCCGACGTCGAGCGGCCTGCGAGTGCAGCTATTCTCTGAACTTGTGTCAAACCCCCAGTTTCTTCAGCATGAAGACTGTGAAGTCTTAAACCTGCCTCTGCATAACGACGGACGTATGAATGGCCAGAACTCGCCACGGCATTTAGAGCACCGCTTGCATCACTCTGGAGCAGCTGCCTAATCTTGTTCTCTGCTTCAATACCATCGAAGTTTGTTTCTTGCAAAAGCACCCTAAGAAGCTCATACATGGCAGGGACATTGCTGTCCAAAGCATATCCTGAGAATGACAAGCCTTCGGTAGCAACCCTTGTGTCAATTGGTGATGTTGTTGAACAGTAAGACAGACTAATACCGCCTGTCTTCAATTTGATAAGGTCTTCCAACTCCTCCATCGTCTTGTCTTTTGTACCAAGTCGCATAATGGCATCTGTGAATAGCGGAACCAGCGCTCGGTGTTCTGATGGGAGGCCTTTAAAAGAGTGGATGGCACGAAAGTAAGTTAGTCCATTGGTACTAGCTTCGCGCCATTGGATCTTGACATCACCAAGGCTTGAATCTCGTACGACTTTCTTCTGCTGTTGCCGCGGAATGTCCTTAACATGAACTGTAGGCAGACAGCTTAAATCTTGATCTTTTGCGGTTTCCTGGGCTTCCAGCAACTCGAGTTCACGCGCAATAAGTTGCTTATGGGCCTCCTCTTCCCCACCCGCTCTATCAGAACATTGACTTATTTTGTTCGCTAAGCGTGTCGCCTCGTCAGTAGAAAGCTCGTCTCCATAAGTTTCAGAAGGTTCCATGGTGAATGTCATGTGGTGATCGTTGAGGAGATATGTCTCCAGCAAGCCCTCAAGATACCCTTGTCGTGCAAAGTTTTCCTTGAAAGCCTTGATGGTGTCGTCCCATGCAAGTGCATCAAATGGATCCACACCATTGAACCAACCAGGTTGCAGACGTTGCATGAGACCCATTCCAAAGTTAGCTGTCTTATGCTTTAAGCCAAGCTCAAGCTGATGAAGCAGTCCATCAACCTTGCCTTTCTCAAAGCCTTTGTCACGAACCTGGGACAATGTGGCCTTTATTGCATCTTTGACCTTTGGAACGTCAGCCTCTCTAACACCATTGAGACCGACCGAGAAGATCCCGATCTTTCCAGCGTTATCATATCCAGTGTTTGGACTCCAATCTGGGCCTAAGCCAGCTTCGATAAGGCCCCGATAGAGAGGTGAACCATAGCCATCAAGCAAGAGCGAGGAAAGTACTCGTAGAGCAAAGCTTTCCACAATATTTGAAGTATCTCCCATAAGCCAGGACGTAGATGTCTTGTATTGCATGTCCCTATCTACAAGAGGATCCATAGGGCCCTTAATGGTGTATTCGAGGGGTCCGTCGTGCAGAGATATGGGTACCTTGATAGCTTTATCGGCACTGATCTTAGTAAAATCCCCTAATTGTCGCGAGACCTCTTGGAGATGATCTAGAAGTGGCATGTCTCCATAGCTGAAAAATTTAGCATTGCTTGGATGGTAATTTTTTGCGTGAAAGTCCTTTAGGTTCTTATAAGTGAGGTCAGTCATCTTCCGAGGATCTCCACCTGAGTCGTGAATAGCAGGGAAGATATGGCCTTGGAATTTGATGTAATACAGATAACTCGCATCGGACATTTGACCCTTCATTTCATTATACACCACACCTTTGAATACCAACTTTTCTTCTGCGCTACCTTCAGTACCGCCGCTGGCAACAGCTGAAGGATTCTCCGGGCCAATCCTCCATCCCTCTTGTGTGAAGTCATTCTCTTTGAGCAGAGGATGCAGGGTTGCATCCAAGTAGACAGACATAAGGTTTTTGAAGTCTTTCGCATTCGTGGTCGCAAACGGGTAAGAGGTGTGATCTGACGAAGTGAAGGCATTCATAAAATTTGAAAGGGAGCGAGGGAGCATTTTGAAGAAAGGATCACGGATAGGGTACCTGTCAAATGTTCAGTCTACACCGGGGCCACACTTTTGCTATCTGAGTACTTCTCACTCCCACACAGGGTAGTATGCTCGAGTATATGGGGTACGCCAGTGTCATCTGGAGGATTGGTTTTGAAGCCAACGGAAAAAACGTTGTTTTTGTCATCTCTTGCAACGTGCAGATATTCGGCCCCGGTTTTGTCATGCTGCAAATGGAAGGCTTTCAGTTGAAGCTCCGGGACTTCCTTCACGCGCTCCAACGTGAAGCCATGGTAGGTTCCTCCGGGTTGAAGAAAACTGTCTTGCTCCTGGAGGTCGGGTTCCCCGGCAAGTTCAGTAATTGTAGCCAACCCTCGTCGCGGGAAAGAGGGCAAAAATTGCCTGCAACTCCGCTGGGCAAGTGTCGCAGACCTGCTTTGATGGACAATTGGGCACCTTGAGGCGACGCGAAACATGGTATATGAGATTGGAGGCTTGGCCTCTGTGCTGGTTCAAATGCGAGCTAGATAAAAACCTTCAAGCTGTCGACTCGACAGGCATAAAAGTCCTATGTAGATACCTCGCAGGCCTCGGCCAATCTAAGGGTCTCTTGGCATGGTTGGTTAGTCAGCCATCTGCAAATGTTGCATCAATCACAACCCTGCAACTCATTGAGTGGTAATACAGCATCGATAAAGTCACTCTCTCATCCCTTCTGAAGTATTTTATACACATCCCCTATCACTATCGTCCATAACATACACCAACCACGCAATCCGCTTGCCTTACGTAACCGAGGTTGGGAGGCGCCGACTGACCAACACCCACTCACGCTTGCACTCATCCTCCTCGCAATCTTCCTTTACTCGGTCGATGCACTTGGGGGCATACCACACACTACTGGACAAGTTATAGTCAGTCTCCGACTCATGTACCATACGTAGGACGCCAAATAGTAAAGCAAACATATCTAAAAAGAGGAAGGGAAATACTGGGAGAAAGTTCTTAAATCACTACCTAGGACTGAGGATCTCTTATTTATACACATGCTATCGAAGACCGGGTTTTCAGAAGAAGTTGTTGCTGGACGGTGTACCTAAATAATCTGGTTGCTCGAAATTTGGCTTGACACTGTAACGTCAGTCATGGCGGGAGTTGCTACTCAGCCCCCCACAAGTCACGCGAGCTCTCGTACATCTCCAGGAACAATTGGGAATACTGCTCTGGACTACATTAATGGCCATGGCGCCCTCTCAAATTCCCCAGTGTCGAACATGGCTCCAGCAGCTCCGGCAACAAAGAAAGGCAAAGGTAAAAAGGCTGCTGATCCCAACGAGACAGGCAAGCTGCTCGCTGCAAAGATCAACCAGTTGGAGCTCGACGCGGCCGGAGACAAGGAGCAAGAAGCTGAGATTGGTTGGTATTTTCCTAAAACCCTATATACGAGCAAGAGCATGTACTTGCCGTCTTCAAAAAGCATGATCTGCCACCAGACATGATTGCTAGGGATCTAGACCCTACGCTTCAAATAGCAAGGCAACCTGGACAAGCTATAGCTGATCCTTCATGTACCCTGCTTGCTTCCACCGCAAGCCGATCTTTGATGTATCATATCAGCAGTACAGACCAACATCAAGCAGCATAGGCTGACAATAATGCCCCCTGGGCCTCTTATCAATTTAGAGCGCGAAGTCAAAAAAGCAACGAGAGACTTAACCAACCTTTTAACTGGTATGGAAACCCCACTTTCACGCCTTGAGGCAGTGCAGAAGAAATACACCGAGCTTTTGGCAGATATGAAACGGTTGGATCGGGAGAATGTGAAGAGTAAAAAGCGTGCAGACCAGCTGCAAAAAGAAAAGGACCAAGGGCGTATTGAGCTTAGTAAGACCGTTACCATGAGAGAAAAACTGGAAAAGATTTGCCGTGAGCTTCAACGTGAGAATAAGAAATTAAAAGTATGTTACGCTTCGCTAGTGATGTTGTTAGCCTCGAGGGTTTGCTCACTGACTCCTAATTTTGACATGCAGGATGAACACAAGAAATTGGAGGATAGTGAAAAGAAAAGTCGCGAAAGCCTAGGCGAGCGCATTGAGGGCATACTCTGGGACGTCGATGAAGTCATGGAGCAGAAGGAGAACCCCGAAAGTCAAAAACTTAACATGGAGATGGACGACTTGTATGGCCCATCGTGTGAAGTGGTCAATGAACCATCGCGTTATTAACAAATTACAGATTCCGACAAAAGTTCAAGTCTTTCATTGATCAGTACGAACTCCGCGAGCTTCATTTCCAATCACTTATGCGAACCAAGGAATGCGAGGTGCAGTACAATGTCGCAAGGTTTGAACAACAGCGAAAGCTTGCCGAGAACGAGACGACAAGATCACGTACACTCAGCGCCCAAGTCTCCACCTTTTCTCAGACCGAAACCGAGCTTAGAAGTCAGCTTAACATCTATGTGGAGAAATTCAAACAGGCAAGCTTAATCTTATTATTTCATGACACTCAAAAATCTTCGTCTCATCATCCATCAGCGTTCATGCCAATCACCGCTACCTGGCTGATCGTCCTTTTTCTCCATGATCTTGGATTGTAATTTCCTTACCTTAGCTATCCTTAATCACCGGCTCCCATGTCTAATTTTTTCCGATCTTTGCAGGTAGAGGATACTCTAAACAACTCCAACGATCTCTTCCTTACTTTCCGAAAGGAGATGGAGGAGATGTCCAAGAAGACAAAGCGACTAGAAAAGGAGAATCTGAACCTTACTCGAAAGCATGATCTCACAAATCGAAATATCCTGGAAATGGCAGAAGAGCGGACTCGTGTCAATAAGGAAATGGAAGCCCTGCGCAAGAAGAACACTACCTTAGAAAGTGTCATCCGCCACATGCAAGACCAAGGGCGGGCTCCTGCGCCAGGAAACGCCCTTGAAGGCGATGGAGAGGGCACAGAAAGTGACTACGAGGAGGAGGACGACTATGATGAGGAAGGTAGCGAAGAAGGTGAGTATGATGATGATACAGAGGAGGAAGCCTTGCAAGCTCAGGTTGGGCACCCTCCTACTTTCGGTCCAGTGCCTCCACCCCCACCCTCAGGTCATGCGCAGGTCAACGGGAAGGTCAATGGCGAGGTCAATGGTGTGAAAGCTTCGTATTGACATGGGATCTGCGAAGTGTTCCGTTCAAGGGCTTATTAGAGGGAGATCAATCCGCAACGCGTCCCACTCGCTCTGACATAATAGCTGGAGAGCGCCAGACAACGAGCAATCAGGCATTTCTAGAAAGGCATCCCATCAGTGTGCAAGCTTTCACTTGTAACCCATGGTTACTCGGTCTCACAAGTCTCATTCTCTACCGAACCCTCATCTTTTGACCCAATTTTCCGCTTACAGCATAGCCTCTGCTTAGACTCACTTCTATGTATCTAGCTCCACGCTCTTAGAAGTTATACATCAGGTCTTGTTCCCAACCTGTACCTGATGGCTTCCTTCACCGTTATGTCTTCCTAGGTATTGGCAGCGACTCCGCTTCCCCAAAATTCTAATTCTCTGCAGCCAGTTCTTGTGGACACGCGCTGCTGATTCGAGGCTGCACCATCAGGGTTTGGAGGTTGCAAATATCAGGAACCGCAAACAGATCTCTGGATTCAATTTAGCGTCATCGCAGATCTGCGGCTAATCTCGGCCCCACTTCTAGCCCAGATGTTGGATCCCCCCACCATCTTTCACGTTCGCCTCCCCTCCTCTCCTCCCTCTCCTCCCAAATCCTCCGAACTCCATTCTAAGAGCCCCCTCCTTCACTCGCGGCCACCCCCAGCTACTACTATGCCCCCTACTGCCCCCATCACCACCCCTCTAACAACCCTCCTCTCGATACGTCATCCCATCCTACTAGCCGGCATGGCGCACACCTCCACCGCCTCCCTCGCTTCCGCTGTCTCCAACGCCGGCGGCCTTGGCACCATCGGCGGTCTAGGCTACACCCCCCAGCAACTCCGCACCATGATCCACGACCTCAAATCCTCCCTCTCGCGCCCAGACCTACCCTTCGGCGTCGACCTCGCGCTGCCGCTGGTCGGCGAAGGTGCGCGCAAAACGAACCATGATTACACAAAGGGGAGGCTGGATGAGCTGATCGAGGTGATTGTGGAGGAGAAGACGAAGCTGTTCGTGTGCGCTGTGGGGGTGCCGCCGGAGAGGGTGGTGCGGAGGTTGCATGAGGGGGGCGTGCTGGTGATGAACATGGTTGGCGCGGTGCGTCACGCTGTGAAAGCGTTCGATGCGGGCGTCGATATCGTATGCGCTCAGGGCGGGGAGGGAGGGGGCCATACGGGCGATGTTGCGGGCAATATCCTCGTGCCCGCTTGTGTGGATGTTGCGCGACGGTACCGGCCCCCCATGCTTGGCGGTAGAGAAGGCATGGTCGTCGCTGCAGGCGGTATCTGGGACGGCCGAGGACTAGCTGCCGCACTGATGATGGGCGCGGTGGGGGTCTGGGTAGGCACGCGCTTCGTAGCTTGCGTAGAAGCCGGCTGTAGCGAGCGGCATAAGCAGGCGGTTGTAACTGCCGGGTGGGGGGATACGGTGAGGACGCTTGTGGTTAGTGGGAGGCCATTGCGCGTGCGGCGGAATGGGTATATTGAGGGATGGGAGAAAAGGGAGAAGGAGTTGAAGACGTTGTGTGAGAGCGGGGTGGTGCCGATGGAGAGGGATTTCGAGGAGGACAGGGAGGTGGATATGCCGTTTTTGATGGGGCAGGTCGCGGCGGTTATTGGGGAGGTTAAGAGTGCGCGGGAGATTGTGGAGGGGATGGTCGGGGAGGCGGTGGAGGTGATGAGGATGGGGGTGGGGTTTGTGGGGGGTGAGAGGGATAGTAAATTATAGTTGGATCTATGTGTTTCATGGAAGTCGCGGATGTGCGTAAACGTCGACTGGAGTTGTGCGAGAGATGCGGGAGCTTCGAACAGGATCAGTCAAGCCCTTGACGTTTCTTTTTGACAAGCCGCTATCATTGCGAGGGAGGTGGTAAGACAGTGGGTTGGCCTGATATAGATTGGATGCACGCTCGAGGGCCCCAAATGATCATCTGACACATTCTTATTCTCCATTTGTATGCCAGATGAAGCTTTTTTTTGCTTTATTTCATACATGTAGCATATCCCCGTCAAAGGTATCATCCAGCTCCTGCAATCCCACCCCTCACACTCCCTTCCTGCCCACTGCCCCATCCTCAACTATCCCCTCAAGCCACCCTCTTCCCCTTCTTGTTTTTCTTCGGCACATCGTTGATCGTAAGACCTGCAAGCACAGTCCCAATTAGCCTAATGTCCTCCCATGAACTACTATTCCCAGCTCATATATCCTTCCAAAATTTCCGTACTCAATGCTCCATTTCCGCACCCCACCAGTTCAAAGATGCAAGCAGGGTGAAAACATACTGGGAGGCAAGCTCTGCTTCAACTTATCCGCCTTATCCGAATCCTTCAGCACCAGCGTGTACAAGAACCGATGACATCGGACTTTGAACTTGATCTGCTGGGATTTGCGGTTGCGCTTTATGCGTGCAGCTGCGCATCAAACACATTAGTAAATAGCCTTTCTTTCAAAGGAAGAGAGAGAGAGGCGCGGCGACGTACATGAAGCATCCTTCCTCCTGCAAATCTCGATGAATTGCTTGATGTCTGAGACCTCCCTAGGCATGATGGGCGAAGGGTGCGGTGGATGGGGAGGGTAAGGGATTGGGGTTGCGTCGTCGTGGATATTTTAAAGATTGGCTGATTTCTGAGGTGTGGGTTAAGCGAGGACGAAGAACCCTTAGCGGCGGGAGATTGAGCCACGTGGCTTAGCCGCGCGCTCTAGGCTACCCTTTCCCTGTTTGGAGAAGAGGTTCGTAAATTCTAGACATATTGATTTACAGGGGCCTTGTAAGATTCTAGAGGAGCAAGGTTCACTTGATCGAGTCTCGACCTGCGAGAGCCAGGAATACTACTTTGTCAAAAACCGCCAGAAACCCACAATTCAAAATGCCTACGCCACTTGATAGAGCTATGCAATCGAGGGTAAGTAAGCTCCTTTAGAGATCTGGGAATACGTAGTTAACATGGACCAGAACGCTGTCCTAGGTATGGGCCTTTTCAGTATAGCTCTCAGGTGCCATTTTCTTACTATATGCCAGGATTCGCGGGTCTCGTCACTGCAGTCGCTGCCTGGAGTATCTGGGGCAGCGACATGTTTCCGGCAGGAAAAGATCCTGTTGGCGGTGAGCTGGATTCTATCTTCTTGGATACTCAGCAGCTGACGAGACTTTTGACCAGATCCTGATAAATGGGCGGATTCTGAATTAAAGCGTTGGCTTGAAGTGGTTAGGGATTACTTTCGTATTTGATATGCTGTATTGCAGTCGTTTGTTAAAGTGACATAGCTGATGCTGTTTCATGTGGACAAGAGGGGACTCCTGCCTAGTGGGAAAGCTTCAAGGGAGGAACTTGTAGAGCGTGTTAGAGCGAACCTAAGGTCGCCAGCAAGGGCGTCATGAAAGGATGAGAAACAGTGCGTACGGAGCGAATTGCCCATTCACGAAGGCGTTTGGAGCGGAGAAGGCCATCTGCATGATGGAGGGTTTGGAAATCAGGATTGAATCTAATTATGTCAAGACAGTGGTTATTTGACAGGATAGGCCCATTGCATAAATCACTGCTCGATCCCGAAATGCTTTTGTGTCGTCATGAGATAAATCGAATTTGCCGCGTGCTGACGTAGAAGTAAAGAAAGATGCCTGCATTCGGCCATTAATAAAGGCAGGCTGATGTATCCCAAAAGCGAAAGTAACAGTGAAGGTTCACCGGCGGTCTGAAAGACGATCCATTCAGCGTTTGGAACAAGTCCGTCGGCATCACGAGAAAGCCAATCAGGTGTCAGGAAGAAGATCCATCAACCAGCCGGCACAAATCTTATTCAGTGTCATGGACAGGTCCATCCGCATTAGGAACAAGCCCATCAGCGACCCGGAAGATATGTCACTCGGCATCAGGAACAGGTCCATCCGCGTCGGAAACATGTACATGAGCTATCCGAAAGGAGTACCAATAGGCATCAGGATAAATCCATCAGCCATTAAGCACTAAGCCTGTTGCCAGTGACACCGAATGCCAGTCGTGACGTGGAAAATAAACCATCTATGCAATAACCACGTAGGAAAAGAAAATCGCTCTGTCAATCAGAAATCCTGCTCATAAGACAAACACCACATCGAAGCGTCTTATTGAATGCCGCCGCTAATGGTGCATGCTGCTCTTGAGCCTACGCTGCTCTTGCTACTTCTCCGGTTAGTCTCGTAGTCACCTGGAATCACATCGGAAAACTCACGAGCTGAGCGTATGCCCCATAGTTCTCATCGTCAATTGCACGCTCTAAGTGCTCCTTGTAGCCGAGAAGGTCGGCCCACTCATCCTCTAGTTTTCGCTATTTCATCTGTTAATGATGCACTTGTCTTCAATCAAAGTTGATACTTACGGCTTCATCCTCGGTACGACGTAACTCTGCCTCATGTTTGAGACGAGCTTCATCACGAACACGTTCCAGATCCGCCAGCTGGGCTCGAAGACTCTCGATGTCGTTCTTACGACGCTTCATTGCCTTGGTAGTAGGAGTTCCGTCGGCAGCTCCAGGGTTCGCGCGCTTACGCTTACGCTGACTCCCAGGTTCGTCGAGAGGGGCGATATCAGGGAGTGCTGTGTCAGCCATCAACATGTTCGGCGCAGGACGTGGTAGTCCAGGTTGATGAGGTTGAGAAGAGTAATGATCTCCATCATGGTCCATAGCCATAGAGTTGTTGTCTTGAGTTGTAAGTTAGTGCTCAGGAGTGGTTGAGAGAGTGTGGTAATCACCATTATCGGCTTCTTGTGACTGGCCAACAAACAAGGGGTCTTCGACGTCCGGCATCTCAGCGGCGGGGACAGCGGTAGAGCCATCTTTGAGAAGGATTGGGAGACCCATTACGGGGTTCATGAGTCCGGCGCTACGCAAGACGTCTGTGATCCACAGGTCGTTACCACATGCTTATTTAATGCTAGAAGTCGGTTTTGTTTACCTGCATCACGGTACATGAACTTGAACACAGCCCATGCTGCCTTGCCTGGTCGTGGTCGACCCCACTTATTACGCAAAGTCTTACGCAGAGACTCGAGGACTCTCTCGTCACCAGAAAGCCTATAAAGATTCAGTTCATCTATCGCACAGGTAGGTGTATGGGCCAGGAATTACTTGATATGGTGGGTCGGGTCGATATTCATGGTGCCAGGTGCAAGAGGTAGATCTCTCCACGTTTCGACGTCATCTGGCAACGCTGCAGAATGTTTGTAGGTGAAGTCTTCTTCAACCTTGGAGATATGGACCTCGATCGTCCCAACAGTGGTATTGTTTTCGGGATGGAATGAAACTTATAATTGTAAGTAAACACCGCGCCAACACAGTCAAGTATGCTTCTTACTCGGTCCCAGCCTAGCGCTCCTCATCGGGCTTCGGTGCAAAGATCTCACAGACTTGAAGATACCCTCTTCGAATTCAATGTGTGACTCTCGTAGCTTCGCTTTCTGACCGATGGTAGAGACCCAAGTGTTACGAAGTACACCATCGACAATCAAATCGACTTGGAAAATAAACGAGGTCATCTCCAGGTCGCATTGAATGGTGAGTTCTTGACCAGACACGACTGGGATCCAACATTGTACATTTGTGTCCTGACCCGACACCTGGTACTCACCACAGACGGCCTTGTCAGCAAGGACTCTCACCTCAGCAGAGCAGCCCGAAGGAGGGTCGTAGCACCGCATTGTTCTTGTTGATGATTTAGATATGTGGTAAGAGCAGTTGCAATTTTCGGATAAACGCGTTGATCTGTTTTTGAGCCTCTGGGTTCTCGGAGCTGATTGCAAGAATTTCTTTGAGTACGTCGATATGAGCTGGAGCCTTGTTAGAATTTTAGTCGAAGAGCTTTGCAAGGTACAAAATTTTGCAAGGAGATGTGAACGAGGTGGAGGTTTGGAAAGTAGATTTTGTAGCTCAAGCGACTGATTCTTAAAGTGCCGTGTTACATAAGTTCATGTGAATTGCAGATTAAATTAAAGGATTTGTGACGTATTGGGTGATCTTGAGGCTCCGGTGTTGACAACACCATGAGAAGTGACTGTATCCTTACCTTTGATTTAGCGCGTTCAAATATTAATCAGACCACAATCAGGCGCGTCCAGGAGCAAATGTGAGTACATTGACTGTTGGAACAAGGTTGACCTTGTGTTGCTACGACCTAGAATGCCCGAGTGCTTCAAGATACAATTTTGGTTGGCCTCATTCTGTGATATCGACTAGATCGCCATTAAGCATCCCCAGGATTGAACCAGAATCGCCAGACCAATGGATAACATGAGTACTGCAAGAGCCTCTGGCCTGAAGGACATAAGACAACCAAAATTCGGGCAGAGCATGCTGAAAGACTCTCCTAAAACATTTGCTTTCTGCGAGTCTGCCTCAAAATCTTCGTGTTACTGAAGATACGCCTAAGTAGAACCAGAAAGAAAAGATTCAGGTGATGGGGCACCAAAAAGGCAGAAAATTGGCGTCAAATAGACTGAAATTCAATTAGAAGGACCTGCAAGGACTCAGATGTTTGCAGAGCTCTATCGGCTGACCATTTCCCGTATTCAATAGCCAGCAGGCTCCATAGGATAATGCAGTAATGGAACGGCCAGTTACACTGTGAGACAAATATCAGTAGGCTCTCACGCTCCATTGCAAAGCTGTGATCGCTAGCCCTTGCGAACTTTCGGGTCTCAAGGATCGTCTACCTCTTTTCCGACACCATTATTCGGGAGCTTGACAGCAACACTAATTTTGTTTCATTGCATCCAATAATGAAGGGAGAAAGTGGACTCTGTGCTCAGATGGGTTCCTGTACCTAAAACACTTGAGCAAAACGGTCAATCAATAAGCGGTAGAAGTGGCTTTGCTTACTGTAAAAGGCACAGTTCATAGCTCGAACGTTTAACAGGCTAGTTCAGATCTTCCCTTGAAGAACAGGTGATACAGCGTGTTTTCATGCCATGAAGTGCGACAACAACAATGTATGACGTTCAATTAACGTCACACCACAAGTCTGAAGGTTTGGCTCTGAATCAACCATCCCTTTCGGTTCTTACCCTTATTGCCTGCTACAACGGCAGGGTTGGGGATTAAAACGAACGTTTCGCTAAATCCATTCAACTTGGCTCCTCGAGACTCTCCAAACTTGACGTAGCCACTGACGGAAACTAATATTGACATGTTCTTGCCAGACGTGCTAACGCCACTTTGGGTGTTGTTTGCAACATAGTTGGGATTTATGACTTGGCAATCGTAGCACTGTACTTGGTATTTCGCTGGGGGCATCTGCTTCTCAAACATCGTCTGCATCGCCACTGCGTCTGGTATGCTATTGCCATTGAAGACAATTATCGGTAGCGATTTCCCATCAGGCATGGTTGCCTGGGCCATGTAGAAAGATGCTATCGAAGCTCGGGCAGACTGTAATGCTGTGTAATATGTCTCAACAAGCTCTTGTGCAGCTATGTTGCAACAATTAGGTCAAAACGTATAATCGATAATCAGGGAGGTTTTCGGAATATTTAGAAAGGCAAACCTTCTGTGGAGACCTTCACTGGGTCATCTGCTTGAGGGGCAGTCATATCCAAGATCCTGTGGGTTTGATACCGCTTCCTGGCAACCAGAAAGTGTTATTAGCAGGTCGACTGAGATTTCATATAGATTGCCGTTCGCATTGGACTGGACTCTTCTGGACCGCAGGACCTCGGGTTCAAAAAGCACGTCGTGACAAGCGCGCAGCAGCCCTGTAAGGCGAAAGAGCTTGGGCCACATCTTAATCTATCTCCAGCTTTTGTTCGGTCTCTTGGCGACAGCACATGGTACTTGATATATGAACCATGAGACCGCGATTGACAAATAGAATCAGTCGTATTTCTGCTGTATCTTCCAGTGGATGGGTCTGCAGTACATGCCGTACTAAAGGCATCTTTCGGCGGCAATACTCAGTTCCGCAAGCGTCGAGCCCCAGAAAGCCCTATTATATCACCTCTCCTATCTTCTATGTCAATGCTGGTAGACTATGATATACTCTCTTCCCGCAATGTGGTACTAACGTGATCCCAGCGCCACACATAGGTCACCTATATACCCTAGTCCTAACAGACATTCTCAAGCGATGGCAGGTTCTTCGGGGAAGGAAAGCTATATTATGTACGGGTACCGATGAGCATGGCATGAAAGTAGGCCAGCAGTAACATAATTATATACAGTACATTGACGTTGCTTTCTGTTTAGATCCAGCAGGCAGCATTGAAGGCTGGGCAAGATGTGCGCTCCTTTTGCGATGAGAATTATAAGTCGTTCGAAGTAGGACGAAATTTCACGAGAATCTCCATCATTATGGCTGACGAAGCCTAGACGCTAGCTCAGCGGGCAGAAATCGATCGAGACCATTTTATACGGACGTCAGAGCCAGATCACAGGTTTGCAGTGCAACATTTCTGGGTTAGTCAGGAGGATCGTACCCAAGTTACGGTTTCAGCAGCTGACGATAACGAAGCTCATGCTGCGGCACCACGGATACATTTATGAGAAGAAGCATGAAGGCTGGTATTCTGTTAGCGACGAGACATTTTATCCAGCGTCGGCCGTACATTTCGCGCTCGACCCTTCCACTGGTAGGAAATTCATGGTAAGATTTAGGGTGTGAGGGTTTTTAGAAAATAGCTCAAATCTGTTTAGGCGTCGATAGAGACTGGCAAGGAAGTAGAGTGGACTTCAGAAAAAAACTATCACTTCCGCATGTCAGCTTTCAAAGACCGACTTCTGAAATTCTATGAAAATAACCCTCAGTTCGTCATCCCTGCTACACGAATGAGAGACGTTCTTCAACAGGTCACTGCGAATCTCGAAGATCTCTCCATTTCTCGGCCCGTGGAAAGGTTAAGATGGGGCGTCCCAGTACCAGACGACGAATCCCAAACCATCTACGTTTGGCTTGATGCTCTAATCAATTACCTCACAAAATCAAATTACCCCTTTCAAATCCCGGGTCGAGAAGATGCTGCAGGCTGGCCTGCAGACTGCCATGTCATTGGCAAAGACATAGTCCGGTATGACCAGTCCCCATCCAATATCATACACGCTAACCATGCTAAGCTTCCACTGCATCTATTGGCCTGCATTCCTCATGGCTCTCGACCTGCCTTTACCCCGCCAAATCCTCACCCACGCCCACTGGACCCTCGGCCGCGAGAAAATGTCAAAGTCCACCGGCAACGTCGTCAACCCGTTCTTCGCCCTCGATCGCTTCGGCGTCGATACTATGCGGTACTATCTCGCACACGACGGCGGCATCAGAGACGATGCCGACTATGACAATTCCTACATTATCGAGCGTTATAAGAAGGGCCTGCACGGCGGGCTAGGGAATCTTGTTAGCCGGATCACGCGTGGCAAAGGATGGAATGTCCGGCGAGCGGTGCAAGAAGGGCTCGTACAAAGCGATTCTACTCTGGCGATGTCGCTGAAGGAACATCTTCAAGATCTCCCTGACGCTGTTGCGACTAAGATGGAGGAGTTAGACCCTGGGGCGGCTTTACATTTGATCATGGACACGGTTTACAAGGTTTGAACTAGCGTTCCTTTTGTACATTCGTACACATCGCTAATCACGACTGGCAGACAAACACATACACCCAACAATCCCATCCGTGGGACTACGTGGACCCCCCTCAGCCTGACAAAGTCGACCCCATCATCTTCCTCTGCGCCGAATCGATCCGTATCTGCGGCATCCTACTGCAGCCATACATGCCGTCCAAGATGAAGATCTTGCTGGATATGCTTGGCGTGAAAAACGATGCCAGGGGGTTTATAGACACAAAGTTTGGGGCAGACGGGTTGTACGGGAAGAGTTTTATTGACGTGGGGAGGGGGCAGCAGGGGGTGCTTTTCCCACCGTTGAGGAGTCATTTCTAGGGTGTGGTAATAGTCTCGTGTGAACTTGGGCTGCTAATGTGCATTGTACGATATGCAGTTATATTAGAATAAAGAGCCAGATGGCGGTATTTCATGACCATTTGTCTCCTTGTTTTACCACTCCCTGTTTTTAACACCGTCTAATGCGACCTCCCATCCCCATAATCACGCCTTCACCATACTAATCGAAGTAAAGAGTCCTAAACCTCATCTCAAAGCCTCTATCTGTCGTCATAGGCTTCGGATAATTTCCTATCTCGCTGGTCCAAGAAGATCGTTGGCCGTTAGCATCTGGTTTTCGAGAGATGTTGAGGGTTTGGGTAATTGCGTGGTTTTAACCAAAGGGTCTTGCGAGGAGAAAGGGCTGGGGGGGCGTTATTTGTGATTTTTCGTTGAGGAGGAACTGCTGGATTTGGTTGATGCATGGATATAGATGCAGGCTTTGAGGGTTCTAAAATGGTGATGTTGGGGAACTGATATATCTCTTAGTGGAGCTATGGATTGTCTTCTTTTTCTATCTTGGACTCCCACTGGTACAATCCATGCATGTACTTCTACGGGTAGGTCAATATCCTTCCAGTAAATATCCGTTGTATGCTAAAATTAAATTTATCCGAAAAGCGCCGTGTAAACATTGCCAGTTTTCCAAAAGCGAAGGAAAATATATCTAGAGATGCCTCCCTCCTGAAAATGATTCGTGCCGCCCACCACTTCTCGTCCCTGTCCAGGGGCGAGGATACTCTAGTAGGGATAATATTCGTGAAGCGAATTACAATCTGGATTGTATCAGCATCAATATGACTCTGAATAAGCGGAGCTTGTATTTTCATACCCATTCGCACGTTTCGCATCCGTCTCCATTAACGATTTTATGATCTCTAGCAATATCAGTTCGCCCATGGAGGGCGGGACTGCGTTTCCGATCTGTCTCCTCTTTGCTGTCCAATTCCCAGAAAACTCATAATCGTCTGGGAACCCTTGCAGGCAAGCAACTTCACGAGTTGTGAACCCTCTTTTGCCACTGGGATGGTAGTCGGCGTGACGGGTAAGAATTGTCTTACGAAGTGGAGATTTCGCATTCCGTTTCTTTTTCGGGAAACCTCCTTGATTCCTTTGTGGATGTTGGTTGTCAGAAGCTCCCGCCCATATTTTCCCAAGCGCTTTAGCCACAGACATTGAAAGGCTCCATCTCAGCTGCCTCGCAAATGGAGCGCTCGGCGTGCGTTTGTGGTGGGAAATGTGGTAACTTCTCCCCGGGACTAGTGGTTAGTCGCAGTACATTAGCCACCAAGTCCAACTCATGACTCGCTTCAGGAGGCGGTTTAGTCAACTCACCGGGATGCAATCACGAACAGACGTTGTCTCAATTGTGGCAGGCCAAGTTCTGCGAAGTGGACAATCTTCCACCGGATGCTATAGCCTAGTGAAGTGAATGAATCAACCACAGTACCGATAGTTTCGGCATGCCGAAAATCCAGAAGTCCTGGTACCGTCTCAAAAGTTACAATTCTTGGTCTAACCTTCTGTAATATGGGCTTTGTCGAGTGAAGGGTCTCCTTGACCATCTCGTCCGTTGGGCCTTTACCCTTTGTAGCTTGAGCAACGGACTAAGGAGGGTATGGCGGAGATAGATGAAGAAAGTCGACCATCAATTGTCCTTCGGGATCTGGTAGCAACATGAAATCGTAGTGACTCAGACAGTAAGTCTGCATACCTAGCTTATTGAAATTCAAGCGGTAGGCCCCAATAGCTTCGCTGTCGTTGTCGAATGCCCATTTGAGTCGAAGTCCGGCATCAACGGCTGCACGACACATCCCACCCGCTCCGCAGAAAGCGTCACCGAACGTGTAGGCTTGTTGCTTCTTACGTGCCGCGTTTTTCAGTCGCTCAGCCGTAACACGAAAATAGTAGCGAGAGTCTTTCGAGCGTTGTATCGACTCGTCCTCGGTCTCAGAAGCCGCTGGCTTATCTGTCTCAACCCCTGGTTCTGCTATCAAGGATCTCTCGACGCATGGTACAGTGGTCCAATCTGCGCAACTTGGCAAGTTCGGCTCGCCTCTTTGCAGGATAGCAAGGTACCTCCATCTGCATACAGGACTTTGGTGAACGTTCTTAACATCAGACATTCGAGCTGTCACAAGAAATCGATTGGGATCTTCGTCGCCCTCAAAGGCTGCACAGATCCAAGCCACCTCATTAGGTGGCCTTCCAGGTAGCCACTGCCTCGAATAATCGTTAGTTTCACTCGACAACTCTGGAAGGCGCTTGTAGAAGTCTCCAGTTATGAAAGCCGAGCGTTTCGAAGCATTCCAATGATTAAAGCTGATCGTCATAAAGCTGCCGTTGAAGAGCTCAATAAAAAGGCCGGGTTCAAGCACTGTACCGACACGAAGTTGGGTATCGGATTTGAAATTTGACCCGATTTCCGGGTCGGTCTTGGAGCCCCCAGTCAGCGGGAAGCCGGCCAGGCAGGTACTTGTGGGTATGGATGAATCCTATATCGATGTAAGCCTAACAATATCATCGATCGTACGCAAGAAAACCCTACTATCAGAGAGACTGTGCCTTGAACCGTGTCACTTGGGTCCAATCTAGACCTTTCTGCATCAGCCTTTGCGTCCCTTGCACTAACGTACCCAGCATTCTTTCTGTAATTGAAGTAGGAAGGGCCCGTGAAGGCTCGTGACTTGAGGTATTCTTCAGAGCTCCATTCCCGATGCTTCTTAAAGATGCAGTCCCTTGAGTTTAGGTAACAGTAGCCGCAAGGTGCACGTCCTTCGCATTCTAAATTATTGGTTTGGCATTCTAGACATGTTGTCCTGGCTGGAGACATCTCAGTCCCGCTCTAGTTCAGCTCGTATGAGCTAAAGATTTGAGATCGACTGTTGAAAGCAGTCTCTGTAAGAGTGTATGTTGAGTGCGTCATGATATCTGAGTTTCTGTTGGGGCTGATATCAAGTGCGTGAAGATGTTTATATGTATAATAGAAGGTACAAACTAACATGGCGAGACACTGACTACGGCGACGAAGAAGAAGGAACAATCTCGAACTCATGGGACCTCATGAGATGTGACACGCAAGGGTGTAAAAATTGTGTCATTGGGGTTAAAAACGCTGGATTCTGAATGAAATTGTGGTATATTCAGTGTTTCGGTTTTGTGTCAGGGTTTGAAAAGCACAGCAGAGAACTGTATAGCAAAGAACTGTATAGCAAGAAATTGTACGAGAAATTTTTCCTGTCTCTCGCAGAAGGTATCGCGCTTAACAAAGGGGTATGAACTGGATGTTTCGAAGACACGCATTCATCATGTTGAAGGAACAAGGTATCTGAGGGACACTAGAAAGTTAGAAAGGACTTAGGAGTCGGCGAATGTACTATGAAAGCTGTGGTAGTACTGGTTCAAAAGGATGGAGACTGTTTGGCCCCAGAACAACCGCATTGGCTTGTGGTTAGATGTCAGAGAGCTGATGCTTGAGACCATAACCCTTCTGCAAATGCTTTCCATTAATCTCTGTCTCCATACATAATCCTAAGGTTGAAAAGTATGAAGAAGCCACGCTCCCAAATTTCCGGGGTATTCGTAGAGGTCTGACCTAAGGGTAGGCCGCCTTCTAGTAAGCACAAAAGATATTTACAAGTCAGTAGCACAGGAAAAGGTCAAAAGTGCTGACAATGCAATTTGCGGCACTTTTCGCCAAATGACAGATTTTGTATCTTCGAAGGTATACGGACAAAGGCGGCGATGAAACTCTCATAAGCGGAATATTGCATCACTCAGTGTGTAGCCTGGTAGTCCGATTAAATAATGCTCCTCCTTGGTAGATACACCCACCGGATCTGTTCTATTCATGTAAAGCGACCTTTCGAGGAGTTCTATACTCTAGACGTCGCACATTATTTTCTGTCGGCGGTAGTCAGTGTTGAGTAGGCTCGTATTATCTGATACTATCTATTTCTCTGTGTCCAATCGTAGAGTCGTGAACTTTGGTAGCAAATCGAGCGCAACTTCAACTTCAACTTCAGGAGAGGACGCGAGATAACGCGCCTTTCTAAATAAAGCCTAGCTCATATCTCTGTAAAGAGCAAACTCGCGCCTCATTCGCTTTGTCTTTCCTTTGCAATGATCACTGCTTTGTCTCGTTTCATATCTTCCATGTGCGCCGATTCAGTGACTGTCATTGTGCCCGGCTGGAATGCGTCATGGACTATCACGGTAATCATAAGTGTCCTGGCCTACATGGCTCTCGTTTCAAAGCTACGATACCGAAGGGCAGCAAATCTGCAAACAAAGTACAACCTCACAACAAGATCATCGTTCCGCACGATGAGCACTGATAATGCACAATTGATCTTGAAAGACCTCACGGAACTCGAATTCCCGAAGATATTCGGCTTCTCTATCATCTTTGCGCTCTTTAAGGGAGGTAACGTGCTTTCTTTGTCAGTGGCCTGAATACAACAGTGTGATAGCTTTTGACCATAGCAACTTACCTTCCGAGTTCAGACGTATGGCATCCCAAGTGTGTCCTCTCTTCTTGTCGCCACTGGGCAGCTCGCCAGTCCTGAGACTGCATCGAGGCGTACTGCGGACACTGGTGTGCTCTTGCTTGAATTTGCACTCAACAAACCTTCGTCCGAAAGGACAATTGATTCAATAGCCCGCATGAATTACTTGCACAGCCGTTATCAAAAGTCTGGCAAGATTACGGACTCTGACCTCCTGTACACCTTGAGCCTCTTCGCGCTAGAGCCAGGCAGATGGGTGGAGAGGTATGAATGGCGGAGCTTAACAGATATGGAGCTTTGTGCTTGTGGTACATTTTGGAAGAGCATGGGCGACGCGATGATGATTCCATATACAGATCTTCCTTCCTCTAAGACAGGATGGCAAGACGGCCTCCATTGGCTTGAAGAAATTCGGGAGTGGAGTTTGACATATGAGAACAGCCATATGGTCCCAGCTATTACCAACAAACAACTAGCAGAGTCTCATCTTGATGTTTTGTTTTTCAACCTATCAGAAACCTACATCAATATTGGTAAAAGATTTGTCACTGTCCTCTTGGGTGAGAGGCTAAGAAAGGCGATGATGTAAATCCAGATGCATGAAGGCATTCTAGCCATAGAGAATTAAGCTAATAGAGCCACGAAGGTTTCCCAAGCCACCTACCATTTACTACGAACTACTCAACGCGGCTCTTGGATTCCGAAAGTTGCTCCTACGACACTTTTTTCTTCCCCGGCCAGAGTTCATGCGAAAACAATACATTCCTTCCAAAGCCAACAGCAAGACAGGCCGTTTCAACTCTGTTGAGTATCTATCGTATCCATGGTACGTTAAGCCATCCTTGAACAGACGCTGGGGTCCACGGGCATGGATCACTAGGCTGCTGGGTCGTAAGCTACCCGGTGATGACGGAAATAAGTATGCGCCTGAGGGCTATAAATTCACCGACATTGGCCCTCAAGCTTTGAAGGGTAAAGGTATTGAAGACATGGATGTAACGCGCACAAGGCTCACCAACCAGAGAAGAGGAGGCTGTCCCTTTACTGCCTAGTATAATCATATTTATATATTTAATATTGATACTGCAGTTGCTAGAACATGGTCGTTACTGTTCATGGATTCGACATTCCAGCGTTGCTCAACTACGGCTTAGAAGCCGGGTATAGCGGTAACTTCTAGAGCAACTCGATAGCAGTCACAGGCTAAGGTGGGTCGCAAATGATGAAACTTATGGCAAGATGCATTTCAGAGTTTACAACTCGGGTTCGAAGCCGGATGTTACTCAGGTCCAATGTGTTTCGCCAATCAACGTCGCAGGCGCCTGTAAGCGCCCTGATCCTGTTTAGGGTTCTGGCAGTTTGATATAGCCACTTCTCAGCCTTGCACTTCCATCTCTTATGATCTCGCTACTTCTCAAGTTTTCCTCACAGTACAACAGAAGTCTTCAACATTAGAGCAGGTGTTATTCATCAAACGTCGTTGCCAGTTCTACACTTGGAATTCATGATTCTGTCAACGAACACTTCTGTTCTTCCGACACCCACAATCTTATCCTACAGTTCTAGCACTCTTACCCCGAGCAAACGCGGCTGGGTGAACCAACCAGATGGGCGTGGAACCTTTGACATAATATGGAGCTGTCTTGCGACGCTCCTCATCTGCGTCTGGGTGATGTTACATCTCAATGTTCCCGCGAAGGAAGATACTACTTGGACGTTGTTCCTGCGGAAAATACGGTGGCTGGGTCTTACTATTCTTGCACCCGAACTTCTCATGTTATTTGCAAGCGGGCAATGGGCCTCCGCAAAGCGATCCGTTACCGAAATGGGTGAGCTGGGCTATGGCAAGTGGTCATTGGTACACGCCTTTTACGCTGATAGTGGAGGATTCCTACTTTGCGCTCGCGACACTATACCTTTCCCGGTTACCGCAAAACAGATCTATTACCTCGTTCACAAGAAATACACACAAATGCCGGCAATCACGAGAGAGGAGATCTGGGACAAGAGCAAAGCTGACAAGTTTGCAAAGACAATTGCAGGCCTGCAAGCGGGTTGGCTTGTCGCCCAGGTTATAGCTCGAGCACTACAGCAATTGCCCATTACTCTCCTAGAGTTGTCGACTGTGGCTCTAATCACTTGTACAGGTGCAACGTTTTTCTTCTGGTTCCATAAGCCACTCAACGTTGACACCCCTACTACACTATATTTGGATTTGAGCATGGCAGAAGTGCTTGTACTCGCAGGAGACGAAGCTTCCACCCCCTTCCGCGACACACCACTAGATTTTGTCGAACCTCAGCTCTACACATCTAGCCAGATGCCTCTGCACCGATGGTGGGGGGTCCAGCAACGGCCATTACCACGTATACCAAATGATCGTGATTCGCGTCTTCACAACTTCCAGATTGTGACCATCGTCGCCTTATCTACTGCCAGCTTCTCCCTCATCCACTTGGCTGCGTGGAATTTTGAGTTTCCCACTCAAATCGAACAAATTCTGTGGCGTTGGACTTGTATCTCCATGGGTGTGGTTTTGGGTATAGGATGTTCCGTGGAGGCAGTGTCTATCATAAAGGACAACTTTACCACGACCGGATTGACCAATCTGAACGGATATAAGCTGAAATGGCCAACAAATCTATTGTTTTTCATTCCTGGCGCAATCTATGTCTTTGCGCGATTGATCGTCATAGCGGAGATCCTGATCAGTTTGCGTCTTCTCCCAAGCGGTTGTTTCCAAAATGTTCAGTGGATGAATCTCTTTCCGCATTTCTAGCGCTCATGTTTGATTACCCTCGTTGTGCTCTCACCAATACTAAAGACAGTTCATTGCTCATATCATCATATCTCATTTCATAACTCATTTAATCTTTCGCTTATAAACGCAACGACTGTGCTCCAGCATCTCTTTTCGAGAAGAAAATATTGTCAACCTCATGTTCATGTTAGAAAACACGCGTTGTCGAATCGAGTTACTCACTTCTAAGCATTACGCAGAATACGCGTCCCTCTTCAGACGTCGCTATCTACTGCAAGCCACGCATTGCGCCTTCCAGCCATCTCCACCTGCCTCCTCACCTTTGCCTATCCCCTGCCCCTAGCTTGGTAAAAGAGCGTGGTTGACGGGATGCAGTCCTTCATAGAACAAGTCTCTTGATCGAGCAAATCCATTCGTCGCATATAGCGATTATGACCTCAAATTATATATTTTACCTTTCGAACATGCCTTATAATACGCCACGGTTAACCATCGCCCCTACCCTCCGCTATATACCCACCAAAGGTCAGGAAACCCTTTGAAAAAGAATACCCTACCTCGCACAAACGCATAAAACAGTCCAAAAGCTCATATATATACTATCAAGCATCCAGCCAACCCCATCACTTCCACACCGACCAAACCGCCCCGGCCTCCACATCCCTTCCCCGAAACCTCTCGATCTACCCCCATCGATCTACCACCTGCCTATCCCTTCCCACCCCGTCTTTCCTCCCCCGATCTTCCAGCGGCAGATGCACCTCCTCCGTCCCCGCCCCACGCATCCCACTCGCGGAAGACTGATCATGCAACACCTCAAACGACTCGCCCTCGCCGCCGCCGCGGTGGCGGATCCTGTCCCGCCGCCCACAAGGCATGGTGCTCCTTTCGCTTAGGCGGGTGGTTTTCCGGCGGAGGATCAGCTGGGTGAAGCGCGGGAGCATGGGGAAGCAGGTGCAGAGGATGATGGTTGAGATTTCGGTGAGGCTGGCGGCAGGGAAGGGGTGATGCGTTAGTTTACCGGGCATGGAGTAGGGGGTGGATGTTTTGGGAGGGGGGGACGTACGTCCACATGGTGATTTGCGCGCTGATGTAGGTGTCGTCGGTGCTGGAGAGGAGACGGGGGGTGTAGGCGACGCGGCAGATGCTGGAGGCGAAAGCGCTGGGTAGATAAGCGAGAGGGGGTTAGTCATGGTTTTTGGTCAAATTTGAACGCAGCCTCTGGGGGGGGGGGTTTCAAAGGACTGGCTCGTACAGTAACCCGGTTCCAAAAACAGCCATGACCCCCGCCTTCCGCTTCATCCCCATGTGCAAATGCCACGTCGCCCAAAGCGGCAAGATCAAGATTAATAAGTCGGACGGCGCATTGGACGAGCCTGTAACAAGCAGTCCTGCATGGAAATTTATGCAATAACCTTGGACAGAGTTTCTGTTCCAGGACCTATCCTACGCGATACACTGGAAAAACAGGCTGACGAAGATACTAAGTGTAGAAAGCCAGGCTTCCCCAGATGCGGGTATGGATTGCCCAGTAAACAGGACCGGTCTTGTTGGGCGCGAAGATGCGCATGAGCTGGAGGAGGAGGACCGTTTTAGCCAGCCAAGTGGTGGGCAGGTTGAGGGTCTCGATGACGAAGCTGAGCTGCTGTTCGTCAGTCGTGTACAGGGCATTGTCAGGTGTGAGGTGAAGATGGTAAAATGGGGAAGTACTCGTGATATTTGAAGGAGATATGATACAGGCACATCCCAGAGATGGCGACCAAAGCCCGCTTGCCCCAGTACAAGGACGACAGAGGTGTAGGCTATATTGGCCGCCTGTTCAAAGTCAGTTGACGGGTTTTCTTCCCAACCACCTAGTCGATGGAAGGTTGCTAAGCTATGCAGATTGATTTTAACCGCGTACCCAGGCTACTAGCAAGATATTTACACGATCGCCCGAGTCAGCCGAGTTGCGAGGAAGAAGGTTTGCCAGAACACCATACAATCCTCGAGAGTCCATGGTGAGATCGACCACTTTGCAATCAACCGCGCGGCTGTGAATAAAGTTGTCAAGGTCAAGCAAAGGCCAACCGTAAGTAGGATCTCAGGATAGAGCGACCCAGGATCCACGAAGTTTGATGAGGCCCCTGGGGGAGGAGTAATAGCAGGCACAAGACTGCTTGCCATTGGAGTTGCTATCGAAGACAACTCCGCGCCGGAAAGCCGTCTCAGTGACAGAAGGTGCCTTGATATTATTAACGGTTGACGTCACAAGTATTATGCTGGCTGCAATGCGCGATGTCAAGATGTCGAGCTGCATATCATATACCAAAGCAATGAGGGTCGCGAGGAGGTTGTGAAGATGGGTGTACTGCATGCGCTTGAGAGATTCTTTCTCATGGACTTTCATACTCAAGTCCCCTTTCTGATTTCAAGGCTCGATAACGATATTCACAGGCTTTATCACCCAGAGATGGTTGGAAAGCATCACGAATCAAAGCATTAGCCATTTAAAGTGCATCACGTTAATCCGTGAGGTCACATCCACTGCTCAAGCCAAGCTCGCATCCAGGCCTGGTTGATAGGCTCCAAAGCGGCCATGGTTTTGCTTGCCTGCAAACTGATTTCGATATCACATTTGGCGAACGGCCCTCGTGATACCATTAATGTTAAAAAGTTGAGTGCCTTCAGCGCTGGCTTCGCTTTCAACTCTGCCGTGTCTGTATCATCAAATGTTCGAAGCTTCTGCACCCATTCAGAAAGCGGTATGGCCTTGGCACCATGACCGCAATACTCTTTCACACATCCCAGCAGTTCGCTCCAAGCTGTTGGATGGGGATTCACAATATTGTAATATTTGGGGCTTTCCCCTCGTTTCCTGAGGTCGTGAAACGACAGCTCAAGTATGATCTCGGAGACTTTGTCTATTGGGACCCAATCGACTAGTGCTAGGTCTGCGGGCACCAAGCCGAGTGACTTCGATGTTCTGAGCATACATGGCACTAAATTGCTCTCAGCCCACGGCACATCGCTGGCAACCGTAGATCCACAAATCTGCCCCACCCTCAAAATTGTAAGTGGAATGCTTGATTGCGTGGCTGCTGTGTCAAATATTCGCTCCGAGACCAGCTTTGATTCTCCGTAGCCCATAGGAAGAGCAGCATTAAAGTCGGCGACAGCTGCCTCGGGAACAACTGACCTATCCTTATCCGTAGGTTCCCAATTCTCGACTGAGCTAATGGAAGATATGAAGACAATACGTGGCCGACGAGGAACTGATGCGCTCCAGTCAACGAGCGTTCGCACGCTTTGAATGTTCTCGGAGAAAGAGGACAAGGACTGGTTGAAATCGACCTTCCAGGCATTGTGTATAACGAGCTCACAGTCTTTTGAGAGGCTGGCAAAGTCATCGTCGCTCAGGCCGAGCCGTGGTCTAGCAACGTTTACGGTAAGAAAGGTGATATTTGCCACTTTGGAAACATTTTCAGTGTCTCGCCCTTCCGATGACTTTTCCCATTGCTGTCGTGCAACTGCGGAACGATTCAAGCAATAGATGTGTTTGACAAGCGGATGGATCGAAAGACTTTTGAGAAGGTACCAGCCAAGATATCCAGTAGAGCCGGTAAGCGCGATTATAATGCCATCAACTCGAGGCTCTACGGAATGCATTTGCTTTGCTGGAGGGAGTAAGTGTATAGAGGCTTCGAAAAGCGCAGTCATATCTGCAACGCGTTGGTTTTTTCCCGGTATGATATCTTCGTTAAGAAAAGATAGGACGACCTCAGACAACTCCCTGATTGATGGATAACGATAGAAGGTGTCAGCCGAAAGCCAGGAAAGCTGATAGGCTTTTCTATGCTTGAGAAGACTAGCCTTTAGATTTGCGACTGCTTCTGTAGTTTTCGAAGAGTCTAAACCGAAGCTGTAGAAGTTATCTTCGTCCCCAAGCTCAATCCCTGGCAAGCTTTGAGCCAGCCTAGATCGGATACAGTTAGTTACTGCCCCTTGTCGGAATGCTGACGCTTCTAGAGACGATAGGATTGCATGATGCTGCTGTGGCTCGCTCGCATAGAGGGCATCAATTTCTTTTGCGTACGCAGCTTCGGTCAATCTTCGAATAATGGTGCCCTTTCCCGAACGTGCAAATGGTTTGTCTGGCTCAGCTACTATGATCATCGATCGTAGGACTCGGCCATGCCCTGGTGCCTTCATGTTTGCACTTTCAACTAACGGCCAGATGTTCTCTATTAGTAAATCCGTGTTCCTATGATCTGGCTTAGGCTCAACTAGAAGAGCAGGCAAGGATCGCCCAAAACCTGTAATGACGACGCCTGCAAGAGATGGATGCGCTTGTAGCGTGATTTCCGTTGGCACTGGGTTGAATTTCTCGCTATTGGACAAGACAACAATATCGTCCCTGCGCCCATGGAAACGCCAAAGATTCTTTTTCGTAGGATGTGGTCTGAATAGATCCTTTGTTCGCCACTCTTTCACACCGGGATAATTATGGTTCAGAGTTGAAGATCCATCAGTGCTCTCATCCGCAAAAACCACAAGCTCGAAAGCATCATCCTCAGCAGCTTGAAATTCTAGCTTCGAATAAGGATGGAACTCCATGTACGACCAATCTTCGCGTAGTGGGACCAGCTGTCTGACTTGTCCAAGCTCCGTAGAACCGTAGAATTGACAGATCATGGTGACTTTGCTTATTGCATCGCCAACGGCTTGAGATAATGGTCCACCAGAGTAGCAAAATATGTCTAATTTTTTGAAGAAGTCAAGGCCATTTGGTTCATGAAGTAGTTGTTCTGCTATAACCGGCGGTACAAAGCAACCGCGAATATCTTGCTGTTGTAAAATCTCCTTTACCAGCGCTCCGCTTGGTGGTCTTAAAGGCGGGCCAAAAACAGGTATTGCATGAGTGTACAGCGGTAGTATAATTTTGTTCAAAAAGCCTCCCATATGGAAAGGCGGAAATGGCTCGTAGATTCGGGCGCCCGGAGATTCAAAGTCCCACACGGTGAAGTCATGATTCTTGCGCCCTGGCACTGCAGGAAAGTTGCGGTCGTTATCTATAACTGCAAACGATCCGTGGGTCATGACCACGGGTTCCGGCAATCGTGTCGAGCCTGATGAATGCAAAACAACGATGGGCTGCCGTACAGCTTGGTCAAATGTGAGGTGGAATGGGAAGCTTCCTGCGTGGGCTCTGAGCAGTTCGTTTAGGGAACTAATTTCCATGCGGCGCAAGTCTGGGATTACAGTACAAATCCCACCAACCAGAGTCCTCATTTCTTTGGGATAAACGACACGTGAAGACCGGGTCTGCTCCATCAACGAAACATTGGTAGCCACAGGATTTCGTGGTGAAGGAAGTAGGACCTGTTCAAAGACTCGATCAGATCTGAAGCTCTGCTCTCGTATGGTTAGGACCTCACCTTATAGCCACATTTGATTGCAGCATAAAAGAGGATGTTGTACCGAAGATCGGGAAGCCCAATGTATGTCAAAGTTTGAAAGTCATGTTCAAGCTCACGCCCAAATTGTGCTTGTAACTGATGGGCCATGTAGTTTACGGCGTTCGCCATTTCCGCAAAGGTGACATCTCGAAAGCCCTCTGTTAAGTCCGTCGACTTTGCAATGGCAGCGAAAACTCGATTTGGGTTTGCTTGAGCCTCCTCATCAAGAATCGTAGGCATCAGTCTCCGCCCGTATTCTGGTCTCTGCGATGCAGGATTAGCCACTGCCATGTTTGATGAGTGCTAAATTTATTTCTGATAGAACTAATTGACAGAGTGAGGATATAGCCAAGGTAAATAGCTACGGTGATGTGGGGTAATGAATGCTAGTAAATGACCGTATCAATGCACGTGCGTATCGTGTACAGACTATCTAGTCTCATCCCACGTGTGGATTTTTTATTGCCCTCAGTATGGATCAGGCTGTTCTGTTGCGTTGTGAAGATGTAGTGGATGTGCAGGATGTGGAGGGGAAGGGAGGATTGGGCTAGGTGCTGTTGGCGCGGACGGGTATGGATTGGAGAGGTTGATGGTGACTAGGAAAAGATCCTAGGGTTGGAGTTCCTGTAGTAGCAGTCTTCTGCTCATGCTCCTCATCCTCATACAAAAGAATAATAATACATAACCAATCGAGTCCGGAGACAAGCACGAACTTAGTAACGAGGCTAGGGTATGTAGAGAATTATTAGGACACCATCGTCTCGAGTCTTCAATCTCCGCAAGATATTAATTGTAATATTAGTTATATTATGATAGGCATATACACCTATGCAGTCGCCTCCTTTCCAGCCCAAAGCTTCGTTAATTGTTCGGTCGTACAAGGTCGTAGCCACGACTATCATCTGCTAGCATCCGCTAGCCCTTCTCTACACACTCTGCGTAGTCGGCTGGCTCGGCCAACTCACCGTCCCCCGCGTCGCATAAAGATTAAACTGGCCCCTGCCCCCACAGGACGCCGTCCCCGTCGTCGCCGCGCCGATCGACCCACTACAAACATCCGTGCACGCATGAGCGCCGGTTAAGCTCGTCACGCCCGAAGTGCCGAAGGCGAAACTACTGCCGCCATAGCATTCCCGGTGATACTCGACGTAGACGTAGGGTAGCACGGTGGGAGTGGGCATCTTGGCTAGGGACTGCGCGTAGGCGATGCAGAGTTCAGGGGTCACGCTGTTGTTGGAGAAGAGGAGGGGGAGGGCGCGGCCGCCGGAGGATTTGTCGGCGAAGCAACCAATGTAGGGGTAGCCGGACGCGGTGGGGGTTGGGGTCGTGCTGGTTGTGCTGGTAGAGAGGGTGGTGCTGGTGGAGGTGGTGGATGGAGTAGTTGAGGTTGTTGTGGAAGTTGTGGAACTGGTTGTTGATGTGGTTGAAGAGGACGTGGACGAGCTGGTTGTTGTTGTTGTCGTTGGGGGTGGGGGATTGGTCCCGGATGAACCAATGGCAATGACAATGTTTTTGCTGGATCACATAGACTCGCCCATTTCCGAATGCGGGCCGTTGGAATTTGGTAAGTCTTCCTGTTGCGGGGAGCGGGATGGGCACCATAACGCCGTTGACTGGCACAGCCTTGAATGCCAATAAACCATTATTAACATCGGCTACCCATACCTGTGGTTATAGGTAAGTATCTACTGTCTTGAACACAAGGGTGACAAGGTACTCACAATACCGGTACCAGCTTGTCCGCCATTAGTGGTAACGGTAGGCACACCCTTTCCAGCAAAAAGAACTGCCGATTTTCCAGCCAGTGTAAACAGTGGCTTGCCCGACCCATCAACACCCATTTTGTATGCATACAAATTGTCCCCTGAGGGATTGAAGCTTTGGAACGAGTCAAAATCAGGTCAAGAAGAATGATTGGGGTACTTACTAGAAGTATCCACCCTCTAAAAGGTAACTTCCTATTCCGCTAAAAAGGGAATTGGGTTGGACAATTGTTTGAATAACTTGACGCGAATTAGTAGAGTAACAACGATTGGCAATTGAGTCGCGCACCAGCATCTGAGCCACCAGGTCCTGCTTCTTAGTTAGCATGTTATAAAACTGGTAGTAAATGGGTTCCATCAACGAACCATTCGCAAATCCGCCAAGATTATCTGCATTCAAGACGTAGACTTTGCCACTCTTGCCACCAACAACCCCTATTCTACTGACGCCTGCTCCAGAAAAGGCGGTTGGATCAAGGAGAGCCACTCCCGAAGATCCAAAATCTCTATCGCCTCCATTCAAACTCTGATACTCGAATGGCTCGAAGTAATCCTGTTGGGTCAGAACGCCGCTTCCAGGATCAACGCCAAAGTTTGCAACTGCTTGTTGAAGGGTGCTGATGGGCTTTTTGCCGCTGGCAGGTGCACCGCCAGCATTGTCCCCACCTCCACGTCCATTACTGGGAATAATAAGCAAGGTGATTTCGTGTCTTTGTAAACTTGACGTACCCAGTACAAAAGAAAACCCGGTTACCATCAGCAGCGATTCCCATTCCAGACTGCCAGATTCCGGCCTTTCCACCGTTTTGAACCGTGATATCAGTGGCTTGTGGCGATGGGGCACCTACAAAAAATTAGTGTGAGCGGCTGTAAGAGGTTCGATCACAGTCCCCTACGCACCTGGCTGGGCTTCCATTGCTATGATATTGGTCACACCAACGCCTGTCGTCTTGCTCGCGGACACAAGCAATCCTGTGTAGTTGAAGTTATCGCAATGCCCTCCGAAACCAGCAACAATTTCGTTGCCAATTTCAGCTAGGGAAGGTCTCTGTAGGACAGTGCCGCCAACGAAGTATCTACGATCGTAAGCTTGCTTCTTCTCTAGTTTGACTTGGCAAAGATCCTAACCGGGAGTGATCATTATTGGCAAAGTGACCCTCAAGGCTGACAGGGAAACCGGCGACGTCCGACAGGTCTGAAATGTGAACAGCGTAGAACTTGTACTCGCCTAATTTGAATCAGCTAACACACTCAGAGAAACGGAAAGCCGAAGTAAGGTTTATCAGAACGCACCGTTTATAGTCCCTGCTGGTCCAGCAACGGCTATAGCAGTCAGTCAGCGGGGCTATCACCTGGGAAGAATTGCAGACGAACCTCCTTTGTAGCTCTTGGAGTAAAGATACATTATATCAGTAGCCGAGTCAATGATTGGCGTACCCGTGATTCCGACAGTGTTTGGAATATCTCCGCAATTAGTATCTACGGATTGGAATGGAGGATCGAGGGTTCGAGATTTGACCAAATTGCCAGTTAAACCATCGACGACTCTGATAATATTCTGGTTGGAAACCGTGATAACTAGCTCGTTCGGAGAACCAGATGGGGTGAAGACCAGAGGTTTGGCGTAGAATACTTCGTTGGTATTATACGTTTGCTTCCACGAAACGGTATATTTTCCATTGGGATCCATGTTGTGATTTGGCAAGTATCCGGACTGCGGAGGATCCTAATCGAGTATTAGAGATGTTTGAGCGAGGCCCCATCATTCAGCAGATGCATACCGCATCCTGAGGAGAGTCCGTGGAAGCGAACGCATTGGCAAGGACAGGCAACAATGCCAGCCCAAGTATCTCAAGACACTTCATCGCGACTAGAAACAGACTGTGTACTATAAGTTGGTTTTAACGAAAGAAGAAGACAGAGAACGAGAGCAGGGAGGAAAGAGAGCTACTATTAGTATTGAGTCCGAGGAGCTGAGCTCGAAGACTCGGCGCGTCGAGTCCGATGAAAAGGTGCCGTCTAGATGCCATGGCGGCCAAACTTTTGCACATAAGCCGGTTGAAGGCAGCGAATATCATCAGAGCGTGGCTTGAAATGGGCAACGGACGCTTGGTCCCTGGCAGAGCCTTGCAGGTGCAGCGTCCATAAAGCGCTACGTGGTACGGAGGTACGAATACGATGAACCCCACAGAGGGACGATGGGTGTCCAATGTGGCGTACGTCCTTGTACACAGTAAGGTAGTACATTGGCATGGCCCTGCCGTCAAACCTTGATCTTTCTGTAGGCTCACATAGGTCGCAGGTGTACAGTACAGTACCTAAGTTCCTAGGCAGCAGGTGATTAGGGATGCAGTAGTACTTAATCGCCGCCCCGTTGCCCTGGAATTGCCTCTTTTGGCGAGCAATGTTTCCCCGCCGTCAGCCTCCATGGCCACAATCAAGACTGACTAATGTTCCTATTCGCCCATCTCCAACTATCCCGCCTCAGCTTCAGCTTCTACCAAGTCCACTGCATCCAGTGTACATTCTAGACCGCGCTCTATCTGTGCTAATCCCACGATTACTTCCTGGATGTTCTGCGGGTTCTGCTTCGAGATAAAATAACGCAGTGACACTAGAGCAAGCACTAGCAGTAACAATACCTTAGCAACAAATCAAGTTTTGCTCATATAACCCTCCTTTCCCCAAAACAGAACGCCTTGACCGCGGGAGCCTTATAGAGATATCATATCAGAGCTAATGATAATGGAGCCGGTGACCTACAACCTCGATCCTGAATCTACAGAGCTAAAAGACGCAAAGCAAATAACAGGATAGCCCTTGGATATAAAAAGAAACAAATTCGAAAAAAGTGACGTTCCGAGGCGTTCCATCACTCCCGACAATTCCTTAAAAAGGTGACATTTCCTGACTGCACGGTCTGAACAACCGATAAGAAAAATTTACAAGTCATCTTCCTCAAGAGCCGCAAGAAACAAGTCTCAAACACATTTTACCGCAGTCAGAAGCAACCAAAGTTAGGGGGATTGCGAGATTGGGTTCCTGTTGCAGGATTGTGAGATATCGTCTCTGAGCAACGGTGCAAGTTAGAGTCTGAATTTTGTATTATGTACAGTATCATGCATAGCATTAAATGAACTGATCACTATACGGAATACCGAACAGTGAGAACTGAAAAAGAGTTCTCTGTTGGCTTTAAATCTTCGGAGAGCCAAGGGATAAGGTGGTTGAACTTATAAAACATCTGCTGTTGAGAGGGGTTGGTGATGGCGAAGGGGTGAGCATACTCCGTACCTTAAGCATGTAATCATTCCAGACGAAGGTGCTCGCTAAAGCGGCAGCCTCGTCCACTGACTGAGCTGGGGCCAGATCTCTGTCCTCTGCCTCGTTTGCAGCCATTATATCGATACACTTTACCATACAAGATATCTTTCGCTTCTACCAGCACGCGTACTATAAGTATCTTTAGCACATCGAGGCACCAGCGACTTCGCGCAGCTTGGCAGACTCTGGTCTCCCCACTCTTGCTTCATACGATGTGTGCTCCTCAGCCTCGGGCAAAGCCCATGAATCTCCGGTCTCAAGCTTTTAGATTGAGTGTGTGGACTGCATGCTTCCCGCTTAAACATCAATGCCATCCACAGTAACCCCCTTGTTCCAGCTGTACTGTAATATCCTCGCAACCTCCAACGCGGACTCATGAGACACCATGGCAGCAACAAGATACAGACTCGCATCCAGCCCGCTGGTCACCCCACCACTCGTAATCAGCCTCAACCCTCCGAGCCTCAGCGACGATCGCCTTGTAAACGACTCGCGCCGCTTGACACTCTCCTTCCATGCATTGCTGCCTTTGCGCGCAATGGACTTCCTCCTTCCGTCGGGTCTCTTACTCAGGATGAATGGGTTTTCTTCTAGCTTTTCGCCCAGATCAAAACGCGCGTTATTGACAACGTAGTTCTCCTCCATGACATCTGTTTGTTGCAGGTCACCCTTTCTAGCGGCTTCTTTGCAGATGATCTCCATCTTGGTGTAGTAGTCCGGGTGCGTGGTTGCTGCCAAGCCTTGTAGAACACCTGCTTGAGCGAGGAGCAGCGACCCGGTGCCGATGGACATCAGGGTGCGCTCTTTGCTGGGATCTGTTTGTTGGAGATTGCAGAAGGCTTTGATGAGCTTGATGGGCTCGGATTCTTTCTTAATCACTTCGTCGATGCCGCTGCCGCCAGGGACGATTAGGACATCGTAGTCTTTGAGATCTTCATGGGCGTCTTCGTAGTCGATACCTGCCTTAACGGTAAGGCCAGAGGAGGAGGTCACGCCTGCAGAAGCTGCTGCGATGGTGCATTCGAAGGCTTTGCTTGCTGAGAATGAAGTAAGTCAGCACACTGGTCCTGACGAGCCAATTGTGGGACAGCTCCAAAGGTAGAGGAATGGTATAAAGCTCAGAGGAGACTCACAAGAATCGCTGATCTTATGACGAGCATTGGCAAGAACCTCAAGAGGCCCACAAAGCTCCTGAGCTCCAAACGAGGGAGGCAGAGCGAAGAGGACCTGGATCACTTCGATCGGACCCTCAACGCTCTCTTCTTGGATTGCACTCATCTTGCACGACTTGGAGGATTTTAATTAGGACTTAGTTCTATAGCTCCATCAAAAGGTAAGGTAGGAAACAGTTGTTGTGACAAAGCTCAGACTACAGCTTTCCCCGCAATGGGGCCCCGCATAAAGCTAGACCTTTTTGGGAACTGTAGGGTTTTGAGGATTTCATGTTATCTTGAGTTTGAGCAGTGGTTTCGATAATCTAACATTTTCCTTGACTATGAAAGTCGTTGTCATCGCCGCTGCAATACGACGAAACCTTTTCTTGCTTTCGTCCCTCACTTTCCCACTCCATCCCTCCTAACCAACCACCCCAGCTCCTGCGGCTGCCCGGGCGTAACCAGCTCACCTGCTGTCTCCTTGAGCATGAAATCGTGATCCACATACTCAAAGCCCGGAACAACCGTCTAGAAACAGTAGGATCAGCCTCCCTTCTCCAACTTCCAATCCATACTTCCACACCAAGCGAAGAATCAGAACACATACCTCACCAATCAACAACTCCCCATCCCCTCCCCTCCTCAAGAAAACTAGCCTTATACTTCCCCCCCTATACCATCCACTGCAACCGCTCCCCTTTCTCCAGATCCCCTCCAACCGTAAACGTCTCTACCCTAGCAGCACCTCCTTCGGCCCCAACCTCATCTGCATGAATCACCACGTAGGGTCTGCGTCCCTTGTGCAACGTATGTATCGTTCTTCCCTTATTTCTATGGAAGCTCCCGACGGGGGAGTGGGGTCTCAGGGGGTAAAATTGTGTTGTTGAAGCGATGCGGTTAGCTGTTTGGGGTGGCTTCGGTGGTTTGAGAAGGTTGGGATTGGTAAGGAGGAAGGAAGAAGGGATTCGGGATGAGGGGATCACGGTCGATTTCGACAAAGTAGCCGCCTTCAACGTGGGGGCTTAGGTTGAGGATGGATATTAGGGTTTGGGCAGATGGGGATTCGGTTGGGGGATAAGGGTTTGGAAAGGGGAGGAGGGAAGGTGATGGAAGTTTGAGTGGTGCTGGTGGTATGTTTGCTGGGGTTCGACAGAGGGGAGAGCTGAGGTTTAAGGGGAGGACTGGGCTGGAGGTTTGGCGGTCTGACACTGCTTGATGTCAGCAAGCTGTCTCTAATTGGAATTAGTGAAGAGAGGGGGAGTATTTTCCGTCGTCCGAACATAGGTATATACATCGTGTCGTAATAGACTCAAGTCATGTTTCCTAAGGCAATGACAGAAGAAAACGGTCATTTAACCTTTCCAGAACAAATTCACGTTGTTCTGTCATCATACGCTCATTCAATTGAGGGTATATTCGTTGGCGACAACCGGCATATATTGCATTTCAATCAACGTGCCGCTCATTCATCCTGGGAGATGACCACATTCTTCTCCTCTGGCGGGATAACCTTATCTTCTTTCTCGCCCTTTAGTTCTGGCAATTCTTTCATGGCACTATCAATAATATTCAAAGCCTTCCGGATCTCTTCTTCTGTGATAACCAACGGTGGCGCCAGGCGAATAATATTTTGGTGCGTCGGTTTGGCCTTCACATCATCAGCATCCGCCGCTTCCTTAACATGGGCAATCTTTAGAGCTCTGCCCACCAATAAACCCTTCTCTTTCATCAACATGCATAGATCCCATGCACTGTGACCTCCTGTTTTTGTTTCATCAATGACCATGGCATTCAGCAGGCCTTTTCCACGAACGGTTTGGATCATTGGGCTTTTCAAGTCTTCGAGCCCTTTACGGAAGATTTGGCCCAGACGCTCAGCGCGCTCTACCAACTTCTCATCCCTAACGATTTCAAGAGCTCGAATGGCTACTGCACATCCAAGCGGGTTACCACCGTAGGTAGACCCGTGGGTGCCAGGCTCAATCGTGAGCATAATGTCCTTGCGCCCTAGAACGCATGATACAGGATACATGCCCCCTGATATAGCTTTACCCAGTAGTACAAGATCAGGCTTGACGCCACTCCACTCGTGACATAAGAGCTTGCCTGTCCTTGCTATACCTGTTTGGATCTCATCACATATAAGGAGTACGTTGTGCTTGTCACATAGAGCTCGAGCTTCCTTGAGATAATCTTCATCCGGTACTACAATCCCAGCCTCGCCTTGAATAGGCTCGACAAGGAAGGCCGCAGTCTTGGATCCGTGTGCTTCAAGTGCGGTACGAAGTGCGGGTATGTCGTTATACAGGAGAGGTTGCTTTGTCTTTGGACATGAAGAGCCAAGGTTGGGGACATAAGGACCGTAGTTATCCCTCGACTCGGGATCTGTAGACATGGATATGGCGGAGAACTACGAGTATTGTCAGATATTCAAGCTCTCAAAACAATGAAGGGTATTGCCGACTGTTCTTCCGTGAAAGTTCTCCGTCACACTCAAAACTATAGCTTCATTTGGTGGGATCTGTTTGGTTTTGTAACCCCACTTCCTCGCTATTTTGAGCGCTGTTTCTACAGCCTCTGCTCCAGTGTTCATGGGAAGCACCATATCAAAGTCAAAGAATTTTGTTACAAATTCGGCAAAGCGGGGGAAGACATCGTTATAAAAGGCTCTTGAACTCAGCGTCAGCCGTGACGCTTGTTCCGTCAACGCCTTCACTAGCTCCGGATGGCAGTGTCCTTGGTTAACGGCACTGTATGCTGATAGAAAATCGAGGTACTAAAAGCAGTGAGTCCCTATTCTCTCACGAGGGATGGATTGAAAGCAAAGCGCTCACCTCTTTACCCTCTGGATCCCACACGGAGGTGCCTGAGGCTCTGGCAAAAACAATCGGAAGTGGGTGGTAATTATGAGCTGAATAAGTATGCTCGCTATGTATTGCTTCCTCTGTAGAGGTAGTGTGGTACTGTGAGGGGTCCGGTGTGCCTGTGGGGTGGAAGGAGGGTGCTGTCGCTTTCAACGTAGTTGAGCTACCATTTGTATGACCATCAAGCGTTGTCGCCATGGGTGCCATGTTGGCGTTCGGGATAGGTCTACTTCAAAGGAGGAATCTTCGCGCCGTGTCACTTATCGAACGACACAGTTTTTCCACAACTCGAATGCCTACGCAACAGCTGTCCAGTGTCGTTAATTCAGATAGGTGGAAGAGCTGAGAGGCTGACGATTGGAGTGTATCTGCCGAATGAATAAAAACCGTTAAAGTTTTAAGTACTCTGACTGATGAAAATCGAAATATTTTTGGGCGGAAAGCAAATAAGAGTGCTTTCTACATTCTTATAGTAACGAACAGCAAATTGGAATTAGTCCCCTAAGTGCAATGATATCCAGTATTTACACTGGTCACAAGGCGACGTAGTACGGTAAGGACTGTTCTTATTGCGGCTTTCTCGTGTGTACCTGCTCTTAGAGATCGTTGATACGTAAATCTGGGTGGGGGGAGACTTTTTCGCAGTGCTTAGTGGGGCCAGCCTTATCGTAGTGCGTGGCCACCAGGGCCAATCGGAAAAATACAAGGTACCTTAGAGTAAGCGTAAAATACAAGGGCGCGCCTAGCTTACAGTAGCGTGCAGGGAGCCTCAAGCACTTCTCTCATTCTCATTCTCATTCTCCTTCTCCTTCTTCTCAACCTTACCTACTCCTAACATGCATGAGGACTATCAGATCCCGCTAAGCTTCTCTATTCAAGACTTTGACTGGTGCTGTCTCTTGATTCCTATGCTAGATACAAATAAGTCAGAAGTAGAGGAAACCGGTCACCCTGCTTCATGGATAGCTGAATAGTCCCATGTTTTGTGGCACCACGTAAAATTGAAGGACTCCACACTTCGTTCTCGTTTATCCTATCCTATCACTTAGAGGGGAGTTTGAAAAGCGTTGGCTGGTTTTGAAGACGGACAAAGAATTCGTGAAAACACAGCAACAGGCCCGCGTTCTGGTACGTTGGAGTTGCTTTCACTCTGATAAGAACCGTTGCCTCGAACTCGTTGAGATACCCGTCAATTCTTATTCCAGACACTACTTCCCCCAGCGATCCCTCTCTTTGATTTACATATTTCATTATCGCTTGACCTACTTACGACGTTCTCTGTTTCCCATATGTAAGATTTCCAATCTCGACTCATCTTCCATTATTGTGGACTCCTCGTTCGAAAGTAGGGATATAAGCTTTACCACAATGTAAGCAGTTCACTACTTGGTGAGGACAAGGGGTATCATATACCAAAGACTTGAGGATTCTCGCACTTCCGAAATCGTTCCACTTAAGCCCGAGTTCTGTCTCTTTGTACTGAACTACTGCTGAGTTGGACAACTCTTTACGCAACACATATGCAATTGGTTTCGATTTCCATGCATCACGGCTCTGTCAAATGTTAGACGAAGAAACCTTCCAGCCCTTTTACACCATCTGGCATAACTTATTACTGTATCTTCGCAACTATCCAGCTCCGCCTCAAAGTCTTTGAACCATCATGACTGACGTCCCACGAATCCTGACCGATGTCCTCTCATGTCTAACGGAGTCTCAACAACTTATAATGCCGTACCTCAACCGCGCCGACATTATCAATCTTCAAGTTGCCGGCGTCCCCTTGAATCTAAGCCGCACAATTCAAAAGAGATATCTCGGCGCTCAATGTGATACGTGAGAGATTACAAGACGTTCGGGCGAACCTCGTCCCTGGTACACCCATTGTCCAGTCGGTAGGCTTCACGAGAAAACTCGCATAGGACGCTGCGGAGGGTACATGATTGATAATCGAAAGAAGGGGCCCGCGCGAGATGCGCAGGGTCGGCTTGAACCTCCTGCGCACCATGTACCCCATGCATACCATCAAATCTGCGAAGAATGCCTCGACCGCTTTAGAGAAACCGCGATGTGGCTCGGTAAGCAAGCAACCTACGGCTTTGGGCAAGAGCTTTGCAAAACACACGCTGCACACTATAAACGCCCCTCTCTGCAAAATCCCTGCACCTGCTACGCCACCATCTCGTCTCTTGACACACTATGCCAACGCGCAGACAAAATTCGCCACAACCTCCACAGAAGGTACAACTCGAAAAACGGGGAGTAGAAGCATAGTCGAATAAGGCCAAAGAAAGCCGGTAAATAAACAAGTCTCTGTCCTGTTCCTAAATGTGGGCAGCTGAGTTGGGACGAGTCGAAGTTTTTTTTTTTTTTTTTTTTTTTGATTCTTACTCGATTCAACACCCATTATGAGCCTATGCGAGGTTCTATATAATGTAGCGGGCGCTGCGATAGCGTAGCGCCCTTTTCGTATCTACTACCGCTTTTCCCTGCGTTCTATACTGTAACTGTTCCCAATACGAGAACTCAATGAACTTGTTCCCTTTCTACTTCCTCTCTCTTTCATCTGACTCTTCGATGACGTCACAGCCTGAAATTGGTTCAGTATGCTTGTCGAGAGTATTATTGAAATGATCGCTGTCGTCGCGCTCATGATTCTCAGAAGCTTTCTCAAGTTCGTGATGTTCTCTTCACGTTGCATCATCTTTCATTCTATCTTTCATTTAAAACATGTTAATAGAATGTGCTTGATCGACATTCGATCTCTGTCACACTCACATGTCGTCATAGCGACATCGAATACTCATCTCTCATGTAAAAATTGATTGAAGTCAATTTTTCTTGTGCATAGCTGCGTCAATAGTGCGCTGTGAGACTTTGCACAGTCTTTGTGTAGATGCAGATGCTGATGAGTTATCTTTGATGTCAAATATCAAAAATGAGTTGCATTGAATTTCTTTCTTCAAACTACTCTTCATGTCTATTTGATCTATTTCTGTATGAATGTCAGTCACATTGTCATCTCAATGCGTTGATGCTTAATCAATGATAAAGATAATTCATGTACATCATCAATCATCTTGTCTGATGCTTCATTTTTAAGCACTTCTGCATGTTTTATCATTCAATGTAACTTCAGCGTGATTTTTTAAGATTAAATGTTCTTATGTGCAATCTGAACTTGTTGCAGATGTGTCTTGTTATAAGTCTGCATAGAGTGAATTATATGAGTGTATTTTAACTAGAAGTTCAAAGCTAAAAAAGAAAGAAGATGAAATACATCAAGAATCTTATACTCATGAAGACGCGCTAGATTACTAACGTGTCAACATCAACTCTGTACTAGTTTATGATTCATGTTAAACTAATTCAGAGTAACGAGACACGCTTGCAACATTATTCTCTCTTTTCATCTAGCAATGTTCTCATTGCTGCAGTTCAATCAACATTTCTTGAGTCAATTTCTATCTTGACTTGTTTAAATAATGTTCATGAAAGTCATTTATGATTTTCAAGCATTCTTCGAATTCACTTTCATCAACGTTGTATCAATGTAGATTGACGTTGTATTCTTTTCAATTGACACGATACTGTAGTCATTTATCTTGTTTATAGTATCTGAAGTTCAATATGTTCTTCACTTTTCATTCATCTTCATCTTCAATCATTATAAAATCAGATGATTCATTTTATTGTTCTTTCAAAGAATTCTTTGAATTCAGTCACAGCAGATTTGATGCAAACTTTAAATGAATCTTTATTGTTGATGACAGTTTCAGTCAATATGCATGTTCAATCTCAATCAGAATCTTGAAGAGTTCTAGCATTTTATCATTCAGCTTCTTTGATGATCTTGAGATCATAATGTTTCTAAAATTCAGAAACATCATGTCATCTATCTTGTAAATCATTTTCTTTCGATGCTTGTTAATCTGTTTCTTCATTGTGATTCTGATTCTTGCTAATGCTTGCTTGATCAATGCTAGTGATCATTTCATGTGTTTGAATATATTCTCTGCTTTGCTCGCTTCGATTCTAGCTCAAATGATTTCATATTCAGTTGAGTTCAAATCAAAGTTCATACAAGAATGAAAGCTTTTATTCAGAAAGAATTTTGACTGTTCAATTGACGATGAAATAGCATTGTTATTGACGAATTCAGTCATAGATACTTAGATGAATCAATCATCTTGCATATATGAGCAGTAGCTTCGTAGATATTATTTCACATTCTGATTCGCTCTTTCTGTTTGATCATCAATCTGCAAATGATAGTCTGTGAATAGTTTCATTTTGATGTTGAGTCTCAGACATAAAGACTTTCAGACAATCGATATGAATTGTGAATCACGATCGAACATTATTGATCTTGATAGTTCATGAATTCTGAAGACTCATATCAACATGTCACGATTCTAGTCTTGCCAGACTCAGTCTTCTAGCCTTACCAGGCCTATTCTCGCTTCGTCACCTTGACTAGTCCCTATTGGGCCTAGCGTCGGCTGAGAAACACATATATGTAGTCAGCTTCTTTCTCGTAGCTATCTTTCTTCCTTAGCATTTATCTTCTAGTTAAATGACACTTCTATCTGACTCGCTCTAGACAGATCTCTAACATTAAATAAATGCTCATCATCTACTATTCTGCTATCGATGAATAGACGATATGAAACAATCTATTCAGTAAGGAAAATTTGCAAGAAATTCTTCAAATTTGCATCATCATTTTAGATCGCAAGAAATTCTTCGATTCTACACTCATTTTCATCATTCTATTCGCAAGAAATTCTTTGAATAAAGTACTCAATTATTACCTGAAATTCACAAGAGATTCTTTGAATTTTCACTCATCAAAAAACATCAATTCAAAACATCAATCTCTCATCTACTCTTATCTCAACAACTTCTATCTTCTCTCATCATGACACGCGACGTCGAGTCAGTTGAGTCTTGAACAACTCGTCTGCTTAGAAGCACTGTCAATAGAAGAGTTTCACTTCTACTCATCAATGCTTCAGTCGAAGCTGAGAAAGCTGTCATCTCATGAAACATAAACATCGAAGAACAACTGTTTCATTGAGTCAGCAATCAATTCGACGAAGTCATCAATATGCTGAACGAGCTTCGAAGTCAGCGAGACTTGACTCTACAACTCAATGAACACTGACTTCTCGTACAAGATGATCACAAAAAGAGAGCGAAACAACTAGAAGTCGCTTTTGATAAAAACGATGAGCTAGAGAAAAAGATCAATCAGCTACAAGATGAGCGATTGAACTTCAGAGCGAAACAACGTCAAGCTGATCGATCTATGTCTCGTCAAGATACTCAGTCAGCTGAACAACGAGTCAATCAGAAAGAAGCTTCGATTCGTTGCTCTGAAGTTGAACGAAGCTCGACTTTCGAAGCTCACTTTCAACGAGAATCTTCTACTATATCTGATAACGAAAACGAAAACGATCATCACAAGTTCGTCAAGCTTTCGAATTCATTCATCTTCATCGAAACAGATGATTCTATCTGAGAGACATGAAACATCAAAATAGCTGACAAGCTCGATGTCAACGCGAATCATTACTCTACTGAAAAGATTCGTATTGTCTATGTGATTTTCAGGCTAGAAGACGATGCTGATCAGCAAATCTATGCAAAACATCGTGTTGATGCTTTCTCACTCTATCAATCACTATCAGAGCTACTGAAACATCTGAAAGAAATTTACGAAGATCAGAATCTGATTCGAAAGTGTCATTATGAATACGTTGCTCTGAAGCAGCTCAACAAGCTCTTCAGCTCTTTCTATTCAGAATTCACTAGAATATTCAGCTTTCTGAACTACGACGATGTCACTCTGATGAACGACATTCAGAATAAAATCAACAATCATCTTCAGAACGCGTTGTCAGTTTGTCTCATAGAGTTTAGCTCGCTTGATAAGCTCAAGATCTTTCTTCAAGATGTGAATAACAAACAACAAGTCAATTATCAGCTACGTGACGAGCAACGAACAGTCAAATCGATAGCAGCTTCGGAAAAACGTTTTGTTTCTTCGTTGACATCAGCTTCAACCTCGACTACTAGCTATGTTCGACTCGCTACTTTTTCCACCCCCGAACCTGAACGATCAAGAATGTCAATCATCTGCTTCAACTGTAAAGTATCGAGTCATCTTTCAAAGAACTGCTCTCATCTGAAGACTAGTACTTCGACATCTCGTGCATTCATCTCTCGCCTCAATGAGATCGTCATGCCGAAAGAAGAGAAGAAATTATTTACAGAGAAATCGAAGAATGAGGCAAAAAACTAGTGACTTTCATCAAAGACGCGATGAAAGATGTGTTAATTTCTTCAACAACGAGCAGCTCAAATGATTTCTTTGCTTCGAAATCTTTGACTACTGAATGTGTACTATCTAGCAATGAAATTAGTTACTCATTAAAGTCATTGATTGACACTGAAGCAGCTGACTATTCGTTCATTGATGAATTAATCGCGCAGAATGTTTGTGATCATTTGCAAATCGAATCTTTATCTTTAATCAAGTTCAAACCAATAAGAGAATTCGATGATCATTATGCAAAAAAGCTCATTATTCATGCGATTTATTCGAATCTAACTGTTCAAGATCATATGAAACGTTTCGTCTCTATGCTGATCATTCGATTAGATCAACATCAGATGATTCTCGAAAAAACATGAATGAACAAGATCGAGATGACTATTGATATGAGAGATGATCGCCTTCAATTTTCTAGTTTCGAAGCTCATATCAAAGATTCTATCAAAGCTCATCCGACTGTTCTTTCGAGCAAGAAAATCGCGATAGAACAGAAGAGTTCGATCTCTACTCAAATACTAAAGAGATCTATTTCTTCTGTCGTCACTCGACTCAGCAAGAAGTCATATTCATTCAGTAAAATCATGAAACCATCTAATTCAGTCAACTTCGCTTCGTCTTTCGATTCAATGAACATAGCAATGATAGAGACTGCAGCATATAGATCACTAGCCAAACGATCGAATGTGACTACTTTCGCGATCATCGTCACGAAAATCGATCGACTTCTAAAAACAGCTAGAAATAAACTCGAAGATGTAAATTTACAAGAGCTTTCACACGAAGAGATCTTGAAAGAAGTCAAAGCTAAGCTTTCTTCGAAATATCATGACTATCTAGACGTGTTTGATCGAGCGATGACTGATCAACTATTCTCTCATCGCTTCTACGATCATAAAATTGAGTTGATCGACGAGAGAACATCTTCTCGAAGTCGTCTCTATCATATGTCTGACTACAAGCTTCAAAAGATGAAGAATTATCTGATCGAGCATCTGAATAAAGACTTTATATCTTCTAGCTCAGCTTCATACGCTTCGCTCATACTATTCGTCGAAAAGAAAGACGATAGCTTGCGTTTCTGTATAGACTACAGAAAGCTCAATGCTTTGATCAAACGAAATCGCTACTTCTTATCGCTAATAGACGAAACTCTCGCTCGTATTCAAGATAGCAGGTACCTGACTCGATTGAACATCATTGTCGCCTTCAACAAACTGCGTATGCATTCAAGCAGCGAAGATTTGACTATCTTTATCACCTCTTTTGATTTCTACAAATATCACGTGATGTCTTTTGAATTAATCAACGACTCGACTTTCTATCAACACTATATGAACGACGTGTTATTTGACTATCTTCATCAGTTTTGTCAGATCTATCTAGATGACATTATCATCTACAGCAAAACACTGAAGAAACATAAGCGACACGTACGATTAGTTCTACATAGACTACAAGAGACTGATCTTCAGATGAATATAAACAAATGCAAGTTTCATGTTCAGAAGATCTTCTTCCTGAGACTATTGCTATTTATCGAAGAACTAAAGATAAATCTCAGAAAAGTACAAGCAGTAGTCGAATGATTTACTTCTACAAACCTCACTCAGATGCAGTTCTTTGTCGACTTCTGCAATTTCTATCGACGTTTTATAAAGAACTTTTCGAAGATTGTTCGTTCTCTGATTCGACTAACTTAAAAAGAGGTGATATTTGAATGAAATCAAGCTTGTCAAACGATCTTTGATCATATGAAGAAACGAATAACTGAAGTCTCTATTCTTCGCCATTTTGATCAGAATAGAAAGACTATTCTTGAAACAGACTCATTCGACTACGTCAACGATGACATACTTTCTCAGTATGACGACGAAGAAACATTGCATTCAATGATCTACTACAGCAAGAATCTGAGTCTCGCTGAGTGCAATTACGAGATCTATGACAAGAAACTACTAGCAATCATTCGTGCCTTCAAGCATTGACGACCTGAGCTGAAATTGACTGAGCTATTCATCAAGATGTTCACTGATCATCAAGCTTTAACGTCATTAATGGAAGATAAAGAGCTAAGTAGACGTCAAATGCGCTGAGTACAAAAGCTCGTCGACTTCAACTTCAAAATCATGTATCGCTCAGACAAACAAAACATCAAAGTCGATGCATTAACTCGTCGAGCCGATTCAGTTTCTAGAAGCTTCGAGAATGAACGATGTCGCTATCAGCGAACTACGATTCTCACGTTGAATCAAATGAAAATCGCTGATCTAGAAGAGAAAGAGAATGATGAATCAATTTATCGATTGATTCTAGAAGCTAACAGAATCAACGAGAATTGTATTCTACTTCGTGAAGTCGTATTAAAAGATGAAGCTCAATACGAAGATACTAAATTAAGAGATTGTCGAGTTCAGAACGAAATACTATATCGAAATGATCTTCTATGAGTTTTCTTCGATGAGCATCTTCAAATGAAGCTAATTCGGAAAGTTCACGATCAATCTTCTATTGATCATTTCGAAATTCTCGAAACGATGAAGATCATAAGAAGATACTACTATTGATCTTCAATGCGAAAGACAATAGATCGATATATTCAAAACTGCTACATTTGTCAGCGATCAAAGACTTCTCGAAATAAATTCAATGAACTACTACATTCTCTACTCATACTCGAACAGCAATGAAAGAACATAGTCATGAATTTCATCATCGACTTACCTTCTTCGAAAGGCAAAAACGTCATACTAACAGTGATATGTAGACTGTCAAAGAAACGACATTATATTTCTTGCTTCACTGATGATGAGAGAATCACAGCAGAAAAAACAGCTGAGCTAATGCTTCAGTGAATATATCGAATACACGATTTACTCGATTTTATTGTTTCGAATCGAGACTCTTAATTTACCTTCATTCTATGAAAGTCGCTTTGCAAAAGACTAGACATTAATCTTCGACTCTTCACAGTCTATCATTTTCAGATCGACGATCAAAGTGAACAAGTCAATCAGAACGTCGAAAGATACCTTTGATTCTTCTGTTCGTACATGCAGAATGACTGAGCTAAGCTACTACTCATGATTGAGTTCGTTGACAATAATGCTCTGTTCTCAGTCATCTTCTTGATCTCTTTCTTTCTAAACAAAGACTTTCATTCTCGTATGAGCTTTGAACTCGATGTCATCGAATATGAAAGTTCTCGTGAACGCTTGCAGACGACTAAAGTCGAGAATATATTTGAAAATATGAACAAAACACTGAAGTTTGCTCGCGAGTCGCTAGTCAAAACACGAGAACAAATGATGAAACAAGTCAATAAGCATAGAAAAGAAGTTGATTATGAGATCGAATCAAAGATGTTTCTGAATGAAAGAAACATCGTTACAGCGAGATCTTTCAAGAAGCTAGATGACAAAATGCTCGATTCTTTCATCAATCTAGATCTCGTCAACTCTTCATATAAACTGAAATTATCAAAGTCTATGCATGTTCATGATGTATTTCATTCTGATCTGCTTCGCTCTGTCGTCGATGATCTCTTGCCTGATCAAAAGAATGAACTTTCAGATTCAATAGTGATAAACGACGAAAACGAGTGAGAAATCGATGATATATTGAATTTTCGTCAATATCGAAGATGACTTCAGTATAGAGTCAAATGAAATGACTATGACAATGATCTCAATTGATACAACGCTGATGACGACGAATTTATGAACGCTCAGAAGATCGTTGACGATTTTCATATTCGATACTCGAACAAATCGCGCTAATCGACAATTCAATCAATCACGATTTAACAGGTCTGAGTCTGTGAAATCATGATTGAGCAATCAATCGAGTCGAGCAGAAAATACATTCATGCGAACATGAATCGTCGAAGAAAGAGAGTAATGTCACGATTCTAGCCTTGTCAGGCTCAGCCTTCTAGCCTTACCAGATCTATTCTCGCTTCGTCATCTTGACTAGTCTCTATTGAGCCTAGCGTCGGCTGAGAAACACACATATGTAGCCAGCTTCTTTCTCGTAGCTATCTTTCTTTCTTAGCATTTATCTTCTAGTTAAATGACACTTCTATCTGACTCGCTCTAGACAGGTCTCTAACACAATATGTGTATCATTCAACTCTCACTTTCTCAAAAATTCAAGAGTTAATGAAAGTAAACTCTTGCAACTATTAGTCAGATAGCACAAAACATGCACAAGCTATCATATTGACAGAATGAATAAAATAAGAAGTTCATATCAAAGCTCACTGCATTCTTCATCTCTTCAATGATAGATTACGTGATCGACGTCAAAGATGAGAAGAGAGAAGAAGTCATCGATGAAAATAAATCAAATGAGAGCGAAGCATTCTTCATCTCTTTGATGATAGACTGCGTGATTGACATTGAAGATGAGAAGAGAGAAAAAGTTATTGACAGAAATGAATCAGACGAGAGCGAAAGCAGAGAGACATGAGAGAGCGAAGAGAAAAAGAACGAAGATGACATCACAGAAGAGTATGTTTCAATTGCAACAAAAGCATTCTGATTCTTCGAATGCATCGCAAAAAGAATCAAAGCATTCTGAGTTTAAACAATCAAAACAAGTCAAAGATTATCATAGTTCTCAATCTGCTTTTGCAGATCTTCAATGATCTTGTTCTGTCTTGCAATTTGACACAGCAGATCATTGATTCAAGTCTCTTGTGCTGTCATTTGCTTTCACATCTTTCTGCAATTGATAATCACGTCTTCAACATTCTTCTTCATTTCGCTGATGTCATTTCTGTTTATCTTAATATCAAGAATGAAAAGATGCAACTTCTTCTTAATATACTCTTCAAATTCAAGAAACATCTGATTCTGAGCTGAGTTAAAAGAAAGATCACATGAAATGATCATCATCTTCTCGATCACAAACTCAGAATCAGATGCAACAAAGAACGAAGAAAAACTTGCGTGAGATCGAGAAGAGAAAGAGCTTAAGCAAAGTGATGAAGAAACAGAACTGACGAGATTGAACTTGAGATCAAATATAATCTCGACATGAGAAGAGTTTAAGCGAGACAGAGAAGTGCTTGAATCAGACGAAGAGAGAGCAAAGCTGACAGAAATGAGCATCAAGTCGCTTTCGAGTGCTTTAAAAAGCATCAATTAATCATTGAATTTTTACATCTTGAAGTTATTGAAAACTGAAAATTATACTTATGACTTGTACTTGCAATTTGCTTCGATAACGACGCATAGTGCGCATTTCTTGAAATTCTTTTCAATAGAAAACTTTATTTTTACGCAGTTTACATTTCTTTTCACGCACTTTTTACATTTATTCAAGAATTGTATTGCAATCTCTTTGCTGTACACATTCAGAGCTGTTTTGTGATGCTGAGTTGATGACGTAAGATTTCTCATATAGAGAGAAAGAGAGACAGATTTCTGATCAGAGATGACGTGAGAATGAGAGAATCAAACGCAAGCAACAGACACAGCGAGCGCGCTAACGCGAGATGAAGAATTAATAGCTAAAAAAGTAAGCAGATGTGATGCAAGCATGTTTCATGTTTTAAAAGAGAGATACGATGAAGAACTGCGTTGCTTACTTCTTTTAGACTTCTTCATCTTCATTCAAGATATCATCAGCTCATCATCATTGAATCAAGAAGCTGATTCATACTCACTATGATCATGATACTTGAAGAAATCGTACAGAACTACTCTACAGAATGAATAAAAGATCGAGTAAAATAATAAGATGAAAATTGAATGTGAAAATAAAAGTTGAAGAAGAAAGAAAGCTGAAGATCACGCAGAAGATAAAAGAAATGAGTCAATGAAAATTCACTACTTCACAACAAATAAATATAAACATCAATGATCATCATTCTTGCGCTAGTCACAACAAACAACAGAAGCATCGCTCTTCTGTTCACTGTTTACTTCTACTATCTGATACTATCTTCTGCTCATTGTCTGCTTCTACTATCAAGTATCATCTATAGAAGAAAAACTTCAAATTGAGTAAATCTCAACTCTCACTACAATTGTCATCATGAGAATTCAAGTCTAGTCGATGTGCATGTGTTAATGAAAGAAAGTGTTGAGATCATGATAACACACTGCATGACTACATAAAACGTCTGCAAAGCGACAGTTGAAATATAACAAAACAACAAGATAATTGTCAGAATTCAAATCTATGAGAATCAGAGAATAGACATGAATGCTACTGCTGATCGTTTAAAGACTCTACATGAGTTGCAGAGAACACTCAGTCTACGTCTATGAGAATCAGAGAATAAAGAATATGCTATCGTCAGAATTTAGATCAGCCACGAATGCTACTACTGATCATCTAGAGATCTTACATGAGTTGCAAAGAACACTACGAGAATCAGAAGTTAAAAAATATGCTATCATCAGAATCTAGATCTATGAGAATCAAGAGAATAAACACGAATGCTACTGTTGATTCTCTAGACTCGATGCTTGCAACTTGAAAAATAAAACAATGCAGATATCATGTATTGCATGACGTCATCGCTCTTCTGCTTGCAATCTTTCACAATTCAACAACGAGAACATTGTTATTAAAAGAGAGAATAATTGTCAGAACTCAGATCTATGAGAATCAAAGCTCTTTAAAGAATAAAGAACAGACATGAGAACTATTCTTCAACATTATCATCAATTTCTCAGATGAGAATCTGAGTCTATGAGAATTTCTATCATCGATTCTCAGAGTCTTCGAGTCTATCAAGAGTTTAAGTCACATACAATCTTCAATGTTTCATCAATGATAAAAATTCAAGTCACATACAATCTTCAAGAGATCTCACATGAGTTGCATGTAATCTCGCTTGTCTCATTGATGATGCTTAAACTTAGCTCTTTAAGTATATAAAGAAGAGTTCACTTCTGTATTTTGTAGTCTAGTGTTAACTTTCTATATGAATAGATATTACTAAGTTACTATCAAATTTGATTATATTATCTACGTGCATATTCTCTAGTGTGACTGCGCGTTTCTCAAGCTACTCATAGTTCAAATCTTCAACAATGATATTAATCAATCATTTGCAGAATCTATCAAAATTTGATTTCTTTTCAATCAAAGATTTTCAATGATTATCTTGTGCTGATCTAGACGAGTTATCAATAAAGATATCATTTCATTCTTGTATTTTTGTATCATGATCGATGTATACAGAGTGTATGTAATCGACTTTTGATCAGAGATTTCATCATACAATCAAATCAACTTTGATTTTAACAGCAATATTGACTGAATATCAAAGCGTTTACATAGTTCTGACATCAAAGATTCATCAATGAAAGTCATGTCAATGACTTTGATATCTATCAGAGCAAAGAATCTGAATATCTTTTTTAAACTATTCAAGATGACATCAACAGTGAACGACTTGAAATTAAATGAATTATCAGACATGCTGATGAAGCAAAATATGAGTATATTGCTCTCAGTCACTACTTTAACGAGAACAGATTATTTTTTGAATTCGTAGTGATCTCGTGCACTTGAGTCGTTTCAAGACAGTCATATGCTTTATGTTCTGACTTCTTGCATTTGAAGCAGAGTTCTTTCTTAAACAACTCTTTCTGAATAGAATTGAGCTTCGATCTTCTGAGTTTCTTTCACGAAGAGACTGATGACGTGAGTTGAATAGTCAATGTGCTGACGACAGAGCAAGCAGCTTGAGTAGCTGATGCTTTGATGACTGATTGAACATTCAATTCAGTCAATTTAACATTGACTTGCATGCAGATATCAACAAACTCGTTCAAGTTCGTGATTCATTCATTGAGCGTTGCTCGCTGAAGATCTGAGCTGATCTTATGCTAAAGATCATCTAATAGAGTTTCATTATTGTACTTTAGTTCTGCATTAAATCTCTGAAATTTCATTCAAAATTCATGAAAGAAGATCTTGTTCTGATACAGCTTCAGATATTGATGTTGAGTCGTGTGATGATGATTGAAATCATCGTACATCTTATTAATCATCGATAGTACTTCTTCGACTTCTAGAAATGAGTTCAAGAAGATATTTCACATGCAAGATGCAATATGTTTGATCGCAGCTTCACTGACTTGACTTTTGATGTATGCAATCTTCAACTCTTCGATAGAAAAATGATTCTTGTTTATCTTCAACTTGTTTTGCATTCAAGACAGTTAATTGTTTACATTCTGTGATAAATCTTCAAACAGTGAAGAATTTGATAACTTAATCGACTTTGAGAATTAATCTTCAGAGATCAAAGTGCTTTATCGACTTGATGCAACTTTTAAATGATGTATAATCACGTTCTTGTCTTTATTCTTTTTCTGCAGACGTGTATGTGTAATCTTCAATGTGATGTTTATCTCATTGACATCTTCTAACATTTGAATCATGTCATTATGAATCTTGATTTCGATGTTGTGCTGTTAATACATGTACTTGATAAAGACAATGAGATCATCTGCTTCATGAGCACTTATTCAAGCATTCAATTCAGTACTGATGCTGATCTTGATCATTTCATGATTGAAAAGCAACGCGTTCATGTTCTTTTCTTCTGTATTCAATGATGCATTCATGTCTTCTTCTTCTGATGCTGTTTGATTCTGTAATAGAAGTGATTCTCTTCTAGCATTTTGAAGTTCATAATGAGCAATGCTCGCTGATTCTGAGCTTCTAGTCATGATATGAGTAGAAAATTGCTGATCGAGATTCTGATGTTACTCTATTGAACTTTCTGAGTTCAAGCAATGACTAGTACTTTATCGAACTTTCTGAATTCAAGTACTGCTGAAATTTCTGATTTTTGATGATGAGTTCAATAAAGAGTTAGTCAAGAGTAACACGTTTATGTTCTTCAGTTTTGATTCTATCAAAATTTCTATTTTGAATCAAGATTCTTCTTTAGAAATTTCTGGTTTTTATCAAACTTTCTGAACTCAAGTTCTGATTTTGCTGTTGAAATTTCTGAGTTCAACTTCTGATTGAGTTGATTGTGTAGCTTGTTTTTGTATCGTCTACACGTCAATAGCAAGATTAATGAGCTTTGAACTAATGTTATGAGTCTGCATAGAGCGAATCATATGAGTGTATTCTAACTAGAAGTTCAAAGCTAAAGAAGAAAGAAGATGAAACACGTCAAGAGTCTTATATCTACGAAGACGCGCTAGATCACTAGCGTGTTAACATCAACTCTGTACTAGTTTATGATTCATGTTAGACTAATTCAGAGTAACAAGACACGCTCGCAACATGTCTGATTTTTTGTTGATATCATGACTTTTACTGTTTTCAGAAAGATCTGACTGTCACTGTATATTTTATATATCTTTTCATGATACTTTTGATTCACTGTCATTACATCTGTAAAATGTTTTATCTTCGCGACTAACTCTTTCAGCTCATTATAATGAATGATGACTAAAGTTGATCTCTTCAGTCTTTTATTTAACTCTCAGTTCATTTTCATCATGATTGCTGTAACATTGTTTCTGCTGTCATTATTATTTGAGTAAACTTGTTACTTTGATGTGAATGTGTTGAAATTATATTGTCTTATTGATATTTTCTTGTTTGCAACTATAATTATTTTCAATGACTTTGATCAGAGAGTTGCTGTGTAAAAATGATTTCAATTCATCTTTGTTTACTTAAGTGTTTCTTTCATTCACTTTTGCTTCAGCTGTAAAGATGTTTTATGCAGCTTTGATTTTTGATCTTTTTTGAATATCAAGTTGTTGTGAATTCAACACATTGTTATCTTGATAACTTCATTTGATTTTTGAAAGTTCATATTTGTTATCGATCTTTGTATCAGCTTTCATAAGTGAATATTTATCAACATCATGTTTATTTTCATCTGTAGAATCTTTGTTGATGTTGCATGATAAACGTTGATGATCTGTCACAATGCTCTTTCTTGTACTGATTTCAGCTTGACATTCAGACTCTTTCAATGATCTTTCACTCTCTGTGATGTATATCATATGATGACTTCGTGACTAAGCAGAAAGTGCGTCATCACGAAGTATATTTACTTATTCATTGTCATTGACAAGTTTCAAGTAAACTCAATGATTATCTGCATGATTTTTTGTTTAATCATTAGTTTTGCTTTGATATGATGCATGTGAATCACTCATTTCAGCTTGAAGTTCAGTTGAACTTTCAAAACTCTGATATCTGATTTTGAATTAATTTGATGTTTCATCAACTTTACATCAATGTTCATATTAAATCATTTAAAAGTTTTTATAAAGTGAATCAGCTTATGCTTTGTCATTGAAAATTTGATGTCATGCATTTTTGATCACTGTTTGCATCTATCATAAATTTCATTAAGAACTCTGCAATTGCGTTTTATAAATTCTTTGTATATCAAGATATTGACATCATTCATGAAGTCTGTGAAGTTAATTCTTAGTTTGATGTCATCACATGCTTTTAACAAGTTCACATTGTAAAACAAATATAATATCAACGATAGTAAAGAATCTTATGATATATCAACGTTCACGCTGCATTTTATCATCATGTAATCATCAATTGTGATCGTGGTGCATCAATCTTTCAGAAAGTTCTTCATAAACTTAAGAAGCAGTTTAAAAACTTTTCTTTTCTTCATGTTGTGTAAAAGTTTGCTGTGCATCACATTGTTAAACACACTCTTTTCATTCAGATTCAGCAGTGAGACTACTCTTTTTCTCATGTCACTTCATATAGTATGTATCTTTTTTATAATTAGTTACAAAGTCATATCTATTGATCTGTGCTTGTGAATTTTCATCTGAATATTCAATATTGAGTCGCAAGCTTTTACAATATTTCACAAACATTTGAATACAATGAACTTCAGTATTTTGCTCAATGTGTCAAGTAATGCAATTGATTTATATATTTTTGCATTGAAGTAATCTTTCTTATCTGACTTTTGCATCACTATTGTAACTGCGTTCTTAAACTGAGTTAACTGTATTCTTTTCTATAAACATCTTTCAAAAAGAAAATGTATTTATTCTGACATGTTGTTGACGAGCTTGCACATTATTCTATTTATGTATTCTGTGTATCTTGAAGTCTTGTTAAACATCATTTTGTAAATAACTCTTTTAATCTTGCAATGCATCAGCAAGATATCATTCTCAATCAAGAATGAGTACTTGAAGTTTTTTGTGTTCAGCATGAAAATCTTTGAAAATGATGAAAAGTGAGTTTGAAACATCATCTTCATCTTATTCTGCACTGTCGTGATGATGTCAAAGCACTCTGACTTAATCAGAGAGAAAATTGTCGTTTAAGTCAATGTGTCTGTGATTGCATTTCTTGCTCATTTCATGATTTAAAACAGTTCTCTTGAGAATTGCTTAACATTCTGCATGATTTCTCAATATTCACTGCGCTTTTGTTTTCTGATAATTTTGCTCTTTTTATCACATGCTTGAATGTACTTTGTTCAGTCATTGATGATTTAACAACTTCTTTTCATTCATTGCATGCTTTTGATGATTTTCATACACTTCTTCATTCATTCTGCTTTGATCATTTCATGTGATCTTGTTCAAAGAGTGAAAATCTTGATGATTTTCTTCAGTGCATTCAGCAGTTGCTTCATGTATTCATTTATGCGCTGACATCTTATCTTTTGATTTGACAATAATTTTGACATTTGTTCTCTCAGAATATTGATGAACTTCTCTTTATTCATTGTCTTTCAATTGCAACGTGATCTTCATGCTGATTCTTTGCAGACTCTAAAATTTATTACTGTCTGTATCAACAGATGATTTAAGAAGTTTTTCATTTCTTCATTGATTTTGCATTGTATCAATCTGTTTATGAATTATGATGCTCTTTGTCATGAAGATTAAATTTATTGTCATTTAAGATTCTTGATAATTTCTCGTAATTGTGTCTTGAAATAATGCTAGTGATGCATTAATGTTTGTGATCATTTCAATTAATTCATTCAACAATAAATGTTGTCTTGAATAAAATGATTCTTCTCATGTGAAGTGATGCAGATTAAAGTCTTCTACAAGAATGCTTTCTTTTGACATATGCAGCATCTTTTCAATGTCTGAAAGATTTTCTTTTTCATGAATGATCTCATAATCTCTGAGTGATGAATTGTATGCTTCATGAATGTGTATAACTTTCTGAATCATCTGTGCATTGTCTATTAATATTTATAACGTAATTGTTGTTATAAGTCTGCATAAAGTGAATCATATGAGTGTATTCTAACTAGAAGTTCAAAGCTAAAGAAGAAAGAAGATGAAACACGTCGAGAGTCTTATACTCACGAAGGCGCGCTAGATCACTAGCGTGTCAACATCAGCTCTATACTAGTCTATGATAGTCTAACATGATTTATGTTAGACTAACTCAGAGTAACAAGACATGCTCGCAACATTATTCTCTCTCTTCATCTAGCAATGTTCTCATTGCTGCAGTTCAATCAATCTTTCTTTCAATTTCTATCTTGACTTATTCAAATATTGTTCATGAAAGTCATTTATGATCTTTTGACATTTCTTGAACTCATTTTCATTGACGTTGTATCAATGTAGATTGACGTCGTATTCTTTTCAATTGACACGATATTGTAGTCATCATTTATAGTGTCTGAAGTTCAGAATGTTCTTCACTTCTCATTTATCTTCGTCATTCATCACTATAAAATCAGATGATTCATTTCGTTGTTCTTTCAGAAAGTTCTTTGAATTCAGTTGCAGCAGATTCAAGATGAATTTCGAATGAATCTTTATTGTCAATGACAATTTCAGTCAATATGTATGTTCAATCTCAATCAGAATCTTGAAAGATTCTAGCATCTTATCATTTAGTTTCTTTGATGATTTTGCGATCATAATGTTTCTAGAATCTAGAAACATCATGTCATTTATCTTGTAAATCATTTTCTTTCAATGCTTGTTAATCTGTTTCTTCATTGTGATTCTGACTTTTGTTAATGCTTGCTTAATCAATGCTAGTGATCATTTCATATGTTCAAATATATTTTTCGCTTTGCTCGCTTCGATTCTAGCTTGAGTGATCTCATATTCAGTTGAATTCAAATTGAAGCTCATACAAGAGTGAAAGCTCTTATTCAGAAAGAACGCTAACTGTTCAATTGACGATGAAATAGCATTGTTATTGACGAATTCAGTCATAAATAATCAGATGAATCAATCATCTTGCATATATGAGTAATAGCTTCGTAGATATCATTTCACATTCTGATTCGCTCTTTCTATTTGATCATCGATCTGCAAATGATAGTCTGTGAATAGTTTCATCTTGATGTTGAGTCTCAGACATAAAGACTTTCAGACAATCGATATGAATTGTGAATCACGATCGAACATTATTGATCTTGATAGTTCATGAATTCTGAAGACTCATATCAACAGTAGCTTGACTGTTTGTTCTGCGAAGGTTTCTTCATCATCTGATCAACATGATATATAATGTCGTTTCTTAGACAATCAATTTATGACTGTCAGAATCGCGTTGTTTTCATCACTTTCTGATAGATTGATAATGAAGTCTAATAATATGTTCTGTCATTGCTGCTCAAGTATGAGCAATGACTTCAGCAATTTATTGATTTGATCTTTCGATGCTTTTGATCTACAACAAACATAACAGTTTTGAATGTAGCGCTTGATCGTCGTTCTCATCTTCAATCAGCAATATGATCATCTCAGCAAGTTCAACGTTCAATTCATGTCAGAGTGTTTATTGATCAAAAGATTATGTGCTTCTCTTATCAATCAAATGATCATTGACTGAGAAACTCACAGTTTATCATCTTTTCAGAGTACTTCATCAAGTACTTTGCAATTGTCTAAATCAATATCTTGACAAGTTCTTCTATTCTGTTTCATGATTATTCAAATATTGAAGCACAGTTGATTCGTTCAATTTTCGACTATAATTTGATTCTGAATAGAAATCATCTCTTTGATTAAATCTTTATTAGCGTTCGATTCTTGTTTCAAATCTGAGTCAGATTTGAGTCAGATCTGAGTCAGATCTTGATCAGCTTTCTGCTCATCTTCTTGATCAACTTTTATTGACTGCAGCTCAAATTTGTCTTTTGACAATAGCATCTGATGCTGATATAGCTTTCGATCATCATTTGCTTCAACTGACTTGACGTCTGAGATTCTGATCAACGCGTCGACTTTCAGATTGCTGTTTTTTCGACTGATATATGATCTTAAAGTTATATTCAAATAACTTCTCAGCTCATCTAGCTTGTCATCTGATCAGTTCTTTGATGATCATGAAGTACTTTAAATTCAGATGATCGATGAAGATCTTGATTGAAATATTCATACATTTCAATTCGAGACATCAATGTTTCAAACAGCGAATAATGATCAGCAGTTCTTTGTCATAGATTTCGTAGTTGCATTCTGCAAGAATCATGTTCTTGCTATAGAAGATCACTGAATGTAGAATGTCTTCATCATCATACTGAGACAATACTTTGTCGTTCACATAGTTCAAGAAGTTCGTTTTCAGAATAGTTTCTCTGATTGAGTTGAAATGCTTCAGAACGAGAACTGTCATCATCTGTTGCTTTAGTTCTTCAAAGATCATTTGACAGATCTCTGTTCATTTAAAGAAATAATCTTTTTGAATCAGCTTTATCATAGATTGAGTGATCTTTGAGAAGTTCTTTATGAATCATCAATAGAAATTGCAGAAGTCAATGAAAATCTGCATATAAATCAACAATCGAAGCACTTCTCAGCTTTGAATCACATCTACTTTTCAAGAGTTCATTTATAAATCATTGATGAATATCAGTAGTTCAAGAAACGAGATTTTCTGAATCTTGAATTTGCACTTGTCAATGTCTATCTGCAGATCAGCTTCATGAAGCTTGTCTAGCACTTCTTTCACATGAGTTTTATGTTCTTTCAAGATCTTACTATAAATGAGAATATCATTCAAGTATGTTTGACAAAACTTGTGCAGACAGTCAAACAATACATCGTTGATATAGTGCTGAAAGAACGCGAATTCATTGATCAATTCAAAGAGCATTACTCTATACTTGTAAACATTGAAGAAAGTAACAAAAGTAGTTAAATTCTCACTTTCTGAACTCATGTGCAATTTATTGAACGCGATGATAATGTTGAGTCAAGTCAGATACTTACTGTCTTGAATTCAAGCTAGTACTTCGTTTATCAAGAGTATTGAGTAACGATCTCTTTTGATCAGAGCATTCAGTTTTCAATAGTTCATGCAAAAGCAAAGACTATCATCTTTCTTTTTGACAAATAGTATTGACAAAGCGAAAGAAGCTTTACTGAGTGTGATGAACTTCTTCTTCAAATTCTCTTCTAGATACTCTTTGACCTTCTGCAACTTGTAGCTTAACATGAGATACAATTGACTTCTAAAGAATTGACTCTCATCTTCTAATTCAATCTTATGATCATATGATCGATGCAAGAGCAACTGCGTTGTCTTTTCTCTATCAAAAACATTCAAAAAGTTGTGATAAACTATCAAAAGCTTCTTCTTCAGTTCATTTAATGACATGACAAAGATCATTTTATTCAGTTTCGCGAAATCTTTGACTGAGCTAAGCACTTTGTTGATTTTACTAATAATCAAGAAGAAGATCTTGATCTTCTTATTCTTGACTAGAGTTTGATACACAACGACTTCAATGATGATAATATTGACGAATTTCTTTTTCTCAGTTGACTGAAAGAAACGAAGTTGATTGAAGTCAACTTAAGTGCTTTGCTTTCATATAAGTACAGATTCAATGAACTGATTCACTAGTTTCTGTTACGAGCGTATCAAGACTGAACAAGGCTGAAGCTCTAATCAATTCGCAGTGAACGCTAGCGAGTTCTCTGCGTAATAATTAGAGCTAATCAGCGAGCTAGTCAGATTTGGCCCAGATATGACTCAGATATGACTCAACACTCTTTTTCTTTCCCAACATTCTTTTCTTTCACCAACATCTTGTTCATCTACATCACATTCTTTCCGTGTCACAAACACATTTCTTTCGAGCCTAGCGCAGTCTCTGAACATTACATAAATAGAAGCTTTTGTATCAATCTTCTTCTGTATTCTTAATATTCAGTTATAGCTATCTCTAAAGATCAAGCACTATCAACTCTGATCTTCATTGATTGTATCATTTAGGCACGATTCTGACATTATATTAAGAATTCGTTAATCACACGATACTGATCTCATTACTCATTCAACGTACTCGTCTAGACAGAACGAGTCTAAAGAAATTCGTTTATCTGATGATTGATGATAATCAAAAGATAGAACAACACTAGAAGATTGAATAGAATCAACGACGAGACTGTTTGAATTGCTAGACTACATATCACTCATTAAGTATGCAAAGTTCATTCGATTACGAGAATCACGATAAAGAACCTTCGTGAATTGCTCAAGAATCAAATCGATCGATAGATTCAACGATAAAGAATCTTCGTTGTTTGCTAGAGAATCAATCAAATCAATCAACAAACAAATCTCATTTTCTTTATTGAAGATTAAACATCATTCTATACATCTTTCTTCTTCAATCGTCGAGCATCGTCATTCGTTCGATCTTCTTTCAAAACAAATCTCATCATGCCTAGTCATTCGCTCACTGAAGAGCGTTTCGAAGAATTTCGAAATCGTTTCTCTCAAATCTCTGATACTAATTCATTAAAACCATGAACGAAATCATCAAGTGCTGCATCATTTATTCATGAAGATGACGAATCATTCACTGAAACGATAATACTCTTTGTGTTCTACGAAATCTGAAAGACTCGAAGTCTAGTTTTTGATAAAGAAACAGATCGACTCTACGAGTTAAATAAACAACAAGAAGACGAAATCAAAGAGTTGAAGACTAGACTTCAAGCTAAAGAAAACACTTCTTCTGATTTCATCTACTCTGAGCGTTCTAGATCTCAAAAAATATATGATTCTTCGCTGTTTACTGATGAAAAGAACTCTACTTGAGAGAACTGATACGGAAAAATTCAGAATAAACTAGAGATCAACGTCGATCTCTTTTCTAATGAACGAGTCAAATTGAGCTATGTACATTCTAGATTATTCGATGACGTAGCTGAAATCATTCAAGCTAGACGCGAACGTGACTGTGTCAATCTCTATAAAATCATCGACGATCTTTTGAAAGAGCTAGCTCAGTTGTTCGATGATTCGAATAAGAAAGTCAACTTTCGTAGAGAATACTACAACTTGATTCAAGAATTCAAGAAATTCAGTGAATTCTATACTCAGTTTCAACGTCTATCTTTCTATCTAGACTATCACGAGAAGCAACTGATCGCTGATTTGAAAGATAAAATACATTCTCGTCTTTGATTCGTTTGAGTAGATCAACTAGTTCAATCTGATTTTCTAAAAGAAATTCGTTTCTATCTGATTCATTTGAATAATGATCAGCGAGTCATTCGAGAGATCAAAGACAAGATCAAACGCGTCGATAATCTTTCTAAGACTATCTTTCATAGAGCGACTGTTGTCACTTAGTCAGTTGATCACTCGAAGTCTGATCAGCTAAAGTCGCGCGACGCGATTCTAACTAGCGTCAAAGAAGCAGACATTCTAGTCGAAAGCTGTTTCATATGTCATAAATCAGATCATAGCTTTAAAGAGTGTCTCGATCGATCTACTAGAATCAATGCAGTGAACAATGAATATGATCGCTTCGATTTTGATTCGAATTTCGATTCAAAAAACTAGTCATCTCTTCAAAAGTCATTGAAGAAATAGAGATTATATCTTTGTGCAAACTAGACGAAATTCTATCGAAAGAAAATTACTTTGAAAAGTCGTTTCTAATTGACGCTCATCTCATCTCTCAGAATCAATCTTTCAGTCTTCGTTCTCTAATAGACAGTGATTCAGTCATCTACATGATCATACATTCTAATCTAGTCGATAAAGTATGCGAGAAACTGAAAATTCAATCTATATCACTGGCAAAAGAGAAGCTAATAAGAGATTATGATGAAAAGATATCTAAGAAGATCATCACTCATAAAATTCTACTCAATCTCATCATCGAAAGTTATAAGAAATTGACTGTATCAATGCTGATAGCTGATATCAATCATCATGAAGTCATATTGAGTAAGTTCTGAATGAACAAAAACGAAATATTATTGAATATGCAAAACGACGTCATTGTTTTTTCGAATCAATTGAATACTTCTATTTCGATTTTTTCGATTTCTCTCAATTCAAAGCACTCAAGTTGATCGCGATCATCTTTGTTCTCTTCAATCATTCAAACTAAGATTTCTATGATGCTCAAACGATTCGTTCGAAAAGAGTCATTCTCGATTCGAAGCATAGACGCAGCTTCGTTCAAAACACTGTTGAATCATTCAAAGAGAAACAAGATCGAAGTCTTTGCTTTATTCATGACGAACATCAATAGAAAAATCGCGTACAATACTCAGTGCGATTTGAACGCTTTAAACGTCTCTTCAATCGATGAAATGACTCAGAATTTGAAAGATATTAAAGCAAAGCTGTCATTAAAATATCATAAGTTTCTAGATGTTTTTGATCGAGCTCAATTGAATAAACTACTCTCTCATCGCTTCTACAATCATAAAATTGAGCTCATCAGTGATTCAACGCTCTCTCGCTGTCGAGTCTATCGAATGTTCTCTGTCAAACTTCTGAAAGTAAAGAAGTACTTAAACGAGAATCTGTCAAAGAAATTCATCACTTCTAGTCAGACTC